>ENA-OPUE01000004-OPUE01000004.1-human-gut-metagenome-genome-assembly--contig:-NODE-4-length-236844-cov-11.853317_pt1 | contig 236844 bp, 168 predicted proteins | sample MGYA00241466_ERZ501924 | MGnify/ENA primary metagenome ERZ501924 (study PRJEB25962, sample SAMEA2042223) | human gut metagenome | biome: human gut; feature: human-associated habitat; material: faeces...
CGGGACTCCAGATTTCTGGGGCCCCGGTTTTAAAATGCCCTCTCAGATACGTCAGTGGCTGTTGTGGAATAGTATTTGATAGGTGGAGGGTTTCGCTTAATCTATTCCGTTTATGAGAAAGTTAGACAAAAAGACCATCATCGGTGTTGTAGCGGCGGCAGCTGTCGTTGTAGTCGGGGTCGTTATCTTTCTGAGACCCAAGCATTTTGAGGAAGTCCTCCCTATAGTGGGCGTGGACACGGTGCGTACGCGCAATGTGGAAGTCTATGGCGAATTTCCTGGGAAAATCCGTGCCCAGCAGTTTGTGGAGGTCAGGGCAAGGGTTGAAGGATATCTCGAGAAGATGATGTTCGCAGAGGGAACTTATGTAAAAAAAGACCAGATACTCTTTATCATTGATCCTAAACAATACAAGGCGCAGGTCGATAGGGCTGAGGCGTTGGTTACGAAGAACAAGGCCATCGCACTCAAGGCGGAGCGTGACCTCGCCAGAATCAAGCCCCTGTACGAGCAGAAGGCTGCCAGCCAACTTGATCTGGACAATGCTGTCGCAGCTTATGAAAGTGCCAAGGCTGATGTCAATGTCAGTGAGGCCAATCTCACTGAGGCCCGTTTGGCATTGAGCTACACCACCGTACGCTCTCCTATCAGCGGATATATCAGTGAAAGGCACGTGGATATCGGAACTCTGGTCGGTCCCGGTGCCCAGTCGCTTCTGGCCAATGTCGTAAAGAGTGATACCGTTCTGGTGGAATTCAAGATGACAGACCTGGATTACCAGAAATCCAAGGCCAGGAATGTGAACCTCGGACAGCAGGACACGAGCCGTCACTGGAATCCTTATGTCACCATCACATTGGCAGACAAATCTCAGTATAAATATAAGGGACTCGTGGATTTCGCGGATCCGCTGGTAGATGCCAAATCGGGTACTTTTTCCGTGAGGGCAGAGATGCCCAATCCTGAGCGTGAACTCCTTCCTGGACAGTTCACCAACGTGAAGGTGCTGCTGGATGTCAGAGAAAACGCAGTCGCAGTGCCGACCAAGGCCATCACCATTGAGAAAAGCGGTGCTTATGTCTTTGTCGTAAAACTGGACGCTACTGTAGAAAAACGCTTTATCCAGACCGGCCCTGAAGTGGAGAACGTCACTGTCGTGGAGCGCGGTCTTAGAGCCAATGAAGTGATCGTGGTGGAAGGGCAGCACAAACTTTCCCACGGAAACAAGGTGGAGGCGGTCCCGTATTTATAACCAGAGAATTTTCTACTTATGAAATCGGATTTCTTCATTGACAGGCCGGTATTCTCGACTGTCATATCCATTATAATCGTACTTGTGGGATTTATCGGGCTGACGCTGCTTCCGGTGGACCAGTATCCGAAGATTGTCCCGCCTGTGGTAAGCGTTTCCACTTCATATCCTGGAGCGAATTCCCAGACTGTCTCGCAGGCGGTTGCCACGCCTATTGAGCAGTCATTGAACGGAACTCCGGGAATGCTCTATATGGAGTCCAGCAACTCCAACAACGGCTGGTACTCGGCGACATTGACCTTCGACATCTCCACTGACCCGGATATTGCGGCGGTGGAAGTGCAGAACCGTGTGAAACTGGCTGAGTCCAGACTCCCGGCCGAGGTGGTGCAGAACGGCATTTCCGTGGAAAAGGAGTCGTCCAGCAAGCTGATGACAATAACCATAATGTCAGATGACCCGAAATTCGATGAAGTGTACCTGAGCAACTACACGACATTGAATATACAGGACAGACTCAGGCGAGTGGCCGGAGTCGGCGGCGTTTCCAATGTCGGCAGCCGTTATTATGCGATGCAGATATGGGTGCAGCCGGACAAGATGGCGAGCCTCGGTATCACAGTCAAGGACTTGCAGAGCGCACTGAAGGACCAGAACCGTGAGGCGGCGGCCGGAGTGCTTGGACAGCAGCCGATTACGGATGTGGACGTGACGATTCCGATTACTGCTCCGGGGCGTCTGTCCTCGGTGGAGGAATTTGAAAATATAGTGGTCCGTACCGGCGAGGACGGCTCCATCATCCGTCTCAAGGATGTCGCCAGGGTTTCGCTCGAAGCCCAGTCATACAATACTGAAAGCGGTATCAATGCCCGCAATGCGGCAGTGGTCAATGTCTATATGCTTCCGGGTGCCAATGCGATGGAGGTGGCGGAGAATGTCCGTGCCGAGATGAAGGAAATCAGTTCCAGCTTCCCTGAGGGGATGTCGTACAACATTCCGTTCGACATGACCACCTATATTTCAGAGTCCATACATCATGTGTACAGGACATTGTTCGAGGCCCTTGTCCTCGTCATACTGGTGGTGTTCCTTTCGCTGCAGAATGTGAGGGCGACATTGGTCCCGGCCATTGCGGTGCCTATATCATTGATAGGAACCTTCGGAATCATGCTTATCTTCGGCTTCTCGCTGAATATGATGACACTTCTCGGACTTATTCTTGCCATCGGAATCGTGGTCGATGACGCCATAGTCGTCGTGGAGAATGTTGACCGTATCATGACGACCGAGCACTTGTCCCCTTATGAGGCGACCAAGAAGGCGATGAGCGAAATCGGGGGAGCCCTCGTGGCGATGTCCCTTGTGCTCTGTGCCGTGTTCGTGCCGGTGAGTTTCCTTTCCGGCATTACCGGTCAGCTGTTCCGTCAGTTCACCGTAACTATCGCCGTGTCAGTCATCATATCCACTGTCGTGGCCCTTACATTGAGCCCGGTGATGTGCTCGAAGTTCCTCAAGCCGCATGACGGCAAGCAGACCAACAACTTCATATTCAAGAAGATAAATCTGTGGATGGATTCGGGAACGTCGTTCTTTACGAAGATGGTGCGGTTCGCGGTCAATAATTCAAGAAGGATGTTCGCGTTCTTCGGTATCGCCGTAATAGGTATTTTCGTGCTTGCACGCATTGTCCCTCAGAGCTTTATACCGAAGGAGGACCAGGGATACTTTACCGTGGAACTGGAACTGCCTATGGGCGCGACCCTCGAGCGTACTAGGGAGGTTACCGACAGGGCAATGGCATTCCTGCTCCGTCAGCACGATGTGGATTATGTTCTCAATGTCACCGGTTCGAGCCCGCGTGTGGGAACTACCCAGTCCAGCAGTACATTGACAGTGATTCTCAAGCCGTGGAACCAGCGCAAGGTGACGGATATGACCAGGACTATCGCGATGGTCAGGGATACCCTGTCTCGTTATCCTGAAAGCAAGGTGTATATCAGTACGCCGCCGGTTATCCCTGGACTTGGAACCTCGGGAGGCTTCTCTATGGTGTTGGAGGCGCGTGGTGATGCCACATACCGCGATTTGCAGAATGCCACCGACACATTGATATATTATGCGTCGAAGCGGAAGGAGCTGACCGGCCTTTCTTCCGGTATGCAGGCGGATATACCTCAGCTGTATTTCGATGCTGACCGGGACAAGATCCAGCTTCTCGGTCTGTCAATGGCGGATGTCTTCGCTACGCTCAAGGCTTTCACAGGAGCGATCTACGTGAATGACTTCAATATGTATAACCGCATCTATCGTGTCTATATCCAGGCAGATGCGCCGTATCGTGCCCATACCGACAACCTGAACCTCTTCTTCATGAAGAGTTCCGGAGGCACCATGATTCCTGTCAATGCCCTGGGCAACACTCATTATACGACCGGGCCGGGTACGATAAAGAGGTTCAATATGTACAACTCCTCCACGATAAGCGGCGAAGCGGCAAACGGTGTCAGCTCGGGAGAGGCACTGGCCGTACTCCAGAAAGTCGCGGATGAACATCTTCCTGACAATATCGGTGTGGAATGGAGCGGAATGTCATATCAGGAGAAGAAGGAAGGCGGCCAGACAGGTCTTGTACTGGCATTGGCCCTGCTCTTCGTGTTCCTTTTCCTTGCAGCGCAGTATGAGAGCTGGCTGGTTCCGGTGGCGGTGATATTGTCCCTGCCAATCGCCATTTTCGGCGCATATCTGGGAATTGCCGTCTTGGGCATGGAAAGCAATATCTATTTCCAGATCGGTCTCGTCATGCTCGTGGGACTTGTGGCGAAGAATGCGATTCTGATTGTGGAGTTCGCCAAGGAAGAGGTTGAGGCAGGCAAGGATGTGGTAGAAGCTGCCGTAACTGCCGCCAAACTCAGATTCAGGCCTATCGTGATGACGTCATTGGCCTTCATCCTCGGTATGCTGCCGTTGGTTTTTGCCAGCGGACCGGGCTCCGAGAGCCGTCAGAACATCGGTACAGGTGTCTTTTTCGGTATGATCGCAGGCATCACCGTCGGAATTGTTTTCGTGCCGTTCTTCTTCGTGCTGATATATAAACTCAAGTCGCTTATGAACAAATGGAGTCCTAAAATGAAGTCTGTCCTGAAAGACAAGAAATCGTCCATGTCAATGTTGGTGGTCGTCGTGGCCTCTGCATTGACCCTGAACTCCTGCTCGACATCGAGATATTGTCAGAAGCCGGATCTGGGTGAGGTGCCTGAGTCTTTTGCGGCCGAGGCGGGCGACAGCAGTTTCGCGGACTCGGGCTGGAGGGAAGTGTTCCGTGAGCCTGAACTTCAGAAGCTTATAGAAACGGCATTGACTTATAACAAGGATGTGCTGATAGCGGCGGAGAGGCTCAATGAGATGCGCTACAAGTACAGGATGCAGAAGGCGGCGCAGTTGCCGGCAGTTTCAGCGAAAGGTTATGCGCAGGATGACCACAGCAATTACGGAGGCAAGAGCAAGAGTCCGGATGATATTGAGTTCGGAGTGAAGGCCTCGCTTGCATGGGAAGTGGATTTCTGGGGACGCCTGAAGTGGGCCGGAAGGGAGAAAATGGCAGACTACCTTGCTGCAGAGGATGCCCAGAAAGCAGTGAAAATGAGCATAGTGGCCAGTGTGGCTTCGGCTTATTATGAACTTGTGGGCCTGGACAGGAAGATGGCGATTGTCACCAATACCATGGAGACCAGGCGTGAGTCCGTGAAACAGGCAAAGCTCAGGGCAGAGGGCGGTTTGACCTCGGAAATACCTTACCAGCAGGCACTTGTGGAGTTTGCTTCGTCCAAGGCCATGATTCCTGACCTGCAGAAACAGGTTGCGCTCAAGGAGAGCGAACTGTGCTTCATTACAGGTTCTTATCCTAAGGATATTGCCAGAAGTGTTTCCGCTTCAGACTTATATGGCGATTCGGATGTTCCGTCAGGGGTCTTGTCTGATATTCTGAAACGCAGGCCTGACCTGATGATGTCAGAGCACTCGCTGAAGGCTGCCGAGGCCCGCGTGGGAGTGGCTATAGCCGAGAGGTTCCCGTCTTTCGTGATCAATCTCGGGGCGGGTCTGGAAAATGATGAACTCAAGGATTTCCTGAAGTCTCCGTTCTGGTTCACCGGAGCGACATTGGCCTCGCCTGTCTTCGAGTTCGGCAAGCGTAAAGCAGCAATGAAGGCCGCAGTATCTTCATACGAGCAGACTCGGCTCAAGTATGAAAAAGATGTACTGCAGGCCTTCAGAGAGGTTTATGATGCTACTGTCGTTTTCCAGTCGGCACGTACCAATTCCTTTGCGAAATCCGTTCAGGAAGAAGCGTCCGGAAAGTATGTCACATTGGCTAACAGCCAGTATATCAATGGTGTAATCAATTATATCGATGTGCTGGATGCGCAGCGTAAATATCTGTCATCCCAGATTGAATTCAGTGAGGCCAAAACCCGCGAGAACCTTGCGGTCGTCGGACTCTACAAGGCTCTCGGCGGCGGATGGCATTAGCATTCGGTAGCTGACTCGAGCTTCTTCATGATGGAGAAGATGAAGAGCGCCGAGAGCAGACAGAGAACGATGAGAAGTCCCCATACGCCCCAGAGTTCCACCTTGTTCCAGAGGAGTCCAGGAATGGATACCAGATAGTTTCCGAGAGCGGTAGCTGCGAACCAGCATCCCATCATAGCACCCTTGTATTTAGGAGGGGCTACCTTGGAAACGAAGGAGATACCCATCGGAGAGAGCAGAAGCTCTGCAAATGTCAGTACGAGGTATGTGGAAATAAGCCACTCAGGAGAAATCAGGTCAGGGCTGACGGTTCCGTTCAATGACTTAGGCGAAGCCAAGTTCAGGGAAGCGAAAGTCAGGATGCTGAAACCTACAGCGGCCACAATCATACCCAAGCCGATTTTGCGAGGAGCTGAAGGCTCTTTGCCTTTCTTTGCCAATGCACCGAAAATCGCAAGCGATACCGGGGTCAATGCCACTACGAAGAACGGGTTGAACTGCTGGAAGTCAGAAGGAAGGATATTGACCTTTGCAGGCATTCCTGCATATACTGCGTATGCGCCAAGCCACAGGGCTGCCGTGCAGATTCCGCAGATTGTCTTGCCTTTATTCGTCTCAGACTGGAATGCTCCGAACAGCGTATAGACAGATACTGCGATAAGGAACAGGCTGAAGATGTTGAATCCGATACGTGTAGCGCCCTCGACCGTGCTTGCGGTGTAGTCTCTTGCGAACAGTGTCATTGTGGCTCCGTTCTGATGGAAAGCCATCCAGAAGAAAATCACGACAGCGAAAACGAGCATGAGGGCTGTGATGCGGCTCTTTGTCTGAGCAGGAGTAAGTTCTGCCTCTGCATGGTTGGCAGCCTGTGCCTGTTTAGCATTCACATCCGCATTCTTGAACCATGAACGGCAGCTGTAGTAGATTGCTACTGAAATGATAAGGGAAATGCATGCCACTCCGAAGCCATAGTTGTATGCTGTGGAGAGCTTGTCGATGTAGGTCTGGCTGAATGTGGCCAGGTCCATGCCTGCCGCACCGGACATGCCGTTTGCCAGAGTCTGAAGCTTGTCAGCATTCTCCGGAAGAATCGTTCCGCCGAGCATCTGGTGTGCAAGTGCCGGAATGTCAGCCACATAGGTAAAACCTGATTTTCCGAGGAAGAAATTGGTGACAGCCTTTGCCATTGACGGGGCGAACATCGCACCGATATTGATGGCCATATAGAAGAGGCTGAATGCGGAGTCTCTCTTCGATGCGTACTTAGGGTCATCGTAGAGATTTCCCACCATCACCTGGAGGTTGCCCTTGAATAGTCCTGTTCCGGTAGCGATGAGGGCCAATGCCGCGAACATCAGGATTTTACCTGAGAGATCCGGCCCGGTAGGGATGGCGAGACACAAGTAGCCGATGAACATGACGGCGATACCTGTAGTGACGCACTTGCCATAACCGATCTTGTCTGCAAGCATTCCTCCGAAAAGCGGCATGAAGTAAACCGCGGCGAGGAAAATGGAATAAATCTGTGTTGAAACTGCTGCGCTGAATCCGAACTTCGCCTGAATGAACAGGAGGAAGATGGCCAACATAGTGTAGTACCCGAAACGCTCTCCGGTATTGGCAAGAGCGAGGGCGAACAATCCTTTCGGCTGGTCTTTGAACATTGTCTTGTCTGGTTTTAAAATTTCACGAGTAACAAACTTACACAGAAACATTGGAAATATCAATAATCAGATTGCCGAAATTGCCAATAAATCCATATATTTGTAACTATGGTTTCGCTTTGCGGGACAGACAGAATATGAGTGTAGGAGTGAAATTTATGACAGGACTGATGAGACTGCTCGCATTGCAGCCTCTGAAAGTCCATTATTTCTGGGGCAGGTTCGTAGCGTGGCTAGCCTCAGGGCCAATGCATTACAGACGCGACGTGGTGATGGTGAACCTGGCGCGGTCTTTCCCGCAGAAGAAGTATTCGGAACTGAAGGATATCGCCAAAGGCTTCTACCAGCATTTCGGCCGGCTGTTCGCAGAGACATTCTGGTTTGCCGGAGCCCACGACACGAAACGGCTTAGGGACTCCCATATCTGCGAGACCGTCAATGCTGAACTGCTGGACAGGCTGTATGAAACCAGGCCCGGAGTGATTGTCCTGAATTCCCATCTCGGAAACTGGGAACTGACCGGCGGCATCATGAACTATATTCCGGTCACAGAGAAAGTCCATTTCGGAGAGGAATCGGTAACAGTCGTATATAAGGAACTGAAAAGCAGTTTCTGGGACAAGGTGCTCGGCGCCAACCGGTGCGCGGCCATATCTCCGGAAAACTACGGCACCACCTATGTGGAATCCAAGAACATCATGCGCTTCGTGGTGAAACACAGGGCAGAGAAACGTCTGTATGTGTTCCCTACGGACCAGTGCCCTTATGTCTATGCTGCGGCGCATACTGTGGACAATTTCATGCACCAGCCGACGAGGACGATGACCGGAGGCGCTTCGATCGCATGCAAGCTGAAGTTCGCCGTGGTCTATATGGCATTCCGTGAGAAGGAAGACTTCGGTTACAAGATGACATTCAAGGAGATATGCGAGGATGCATCGCAGTTTACTCCTGAAGAAATAATGAACAGGTTCTACAGACTGCTGGAGGAGGATATCAATGACCAGCCGGCAAATTATCTGTGGACCCATAAAAGATGGAAAAGATAGTTATGAAAAAGACATTTGCAGTAATCGTTACGGCTGCATTGACAATGGCGGCCGGTTTTCAGCTCTCCGCTCAGAGCGACCCTGAAGGAAGTCTTGTATATTCATTGCCTTCCACATCGGTACGGCTTGAAGTCAAGGCTCAGAAAGAGAGCTTCTTTGCTGGGCCGTATGCGAAATATGCCCAGAAATATCTCGGCGTGGAAGCCCGTCAGAGGGATGCGGTTTCCTATACGGTGACATCTGTGAAAATGTCCTCATTCGTGGAGGCGGACCAGTCGGCACGCTACCAGCTCGAACCGGGTATGGGGATGCAGGCTTTCATGGCATTGACCTCACAGGGACTTGTCTCTGTATCGGCCGGCAGTCAGGAGACCACGCAGTGGCGCTTTCCTTCAGAGAAGAAGGCTGATTTCTCGGACAGGGGATTGACCTCGAACCTTACATCGGAAGCTGCGACATTGTACCGCAACGTGAAGAGCGAGTCTGCTTACAACAAGGTGGCTGTCCAGCAGGAGATGGTCGTGCAGAAGTCTCTCGAATCGCGTGCCAAGGAGGCTGCAGAGATGATTTTCAGCCTGCGCAAGAAACGTGTGCAGATCGTGACCGGCGATACCGACGCCACTTTCAGCGGTGAAGCCATGGCCTCTGCCGTCGCTGAAATCGCGCGCCTCGAAAGCGAGTATATGTCAATGTTCATAGGCTACAGCGAATACTCAGAGCAGGAGATGAACTATGACGTGGTGCCGTCCAAGGCCAATGAGTCACAGCTTTATGTGGCTTTCCGTCTGTCCGACTCCAAAGGACTGGTTCCGTCAGATGACCTTTCAGGGAAACCGTATCTGCTCGAATTTGCTGCTGACAGCATCGAAATACCTGCCGGCAAGAATGAAAGGGCCAAAGGAAAACTTGCGCATTACCGCATTCCTGCCATCTGCACGGTGAAGCTTACCGACGGGGTCAATGTCCTGCTGCAGAGCCGTATGCCTGTCTATCAGCTGGGCCTTGAAAGCACATTCCCGCTGGCTGCGAAATAGTTTGCGCAAAACAAGAACATAAGAATAATCACTAAATACATAAGATTATGACAATCAAAGATCTTGAACCGAAAAGCGTATGGACAGCGTTCTATGAACTGTCTCAGGTTCCGCGTCCATCAAAACACGAAGAAAAAGCACAGCAGTTCCTTCTGGATTGGGGCAAGGAACATGGCGTTTCAGTCCGTAAAGATGAAACCGGAAATATCATTTTCACAAAACCGGCTACACCGGGATATGAGAACCGCAGAGGCGTGATTCTCCAGGCTCACGTCGATATGGTTCCGCAGAAGACAGCGGACACGGTTCATGACTTTCTGAAAGATCCTATACAGACACAGATTGACGGAGAATGGGTTACTGCCAAGGGCACTACACTTGGAGCTGATGACGGTATCGGAGTCAGCCTGGCGCTTGCTGCCCTCGAAGACAAAACATTGAAACATGGCCCGATAGAAGTTCTCATCACTTATGATGAGGAGACCGGTATGACAGGAGCGGAGAATCTCAAACCTGGTGAACTCGAGGGAGATATCCTCCTGAACCTGGACTCCGAGGCTGAAGGAGAACTCTATATCGGCTGTGCAGGAGGATTGGACGGAATGGCTGACTTCCCATACAAGACAGTCAAGGCCGGTGACGGATACGTAAGTTATAAACTCACCGTCAAAGGCCTTGAAGGCGGACATTCCGGTCAGGACATTGTCCTCTACAGGGCCAATGCCAACAAGATAGCTGTGAGGATTCTCCTGCCGTTGCTCGAGAAATATGGCGTGAAAGTCGCTGACTTCACCGGCGGAAGCCTCCGCAATGCGATTCCGTTCGAGGCGGATGTGGCAATGCTGGTGCCAGCTGAAAATGAAGCAGCCGTAAAAACTGAAGTGGAGAGGATCTTCGCGATCGCAAAGGCAGAGTTCGCCGAGACTGACCCTTCTGCACAGTGCTACTTCGAGAAACAGGCTGAGCCTAATACCTCTTATATAGAAGATGACGTCATGCTCAAGGCTGTCAAAGCCATCTACGCTTGCCCGAGCAGCGTGGAGAGAATGAGCCCGTCAATGCCGGGACTGGTGGAGACTTCTGTCAATATGGCAGTTGTCCGTACTGAAGACGGTCATCTCACGGTAAGGTCGCTGATCAGAAGTTCAGTGGATTCAGCCAAGGCAGACCTCGCGGAAAAGATGCGCTGTGTATTCGAGCTCGCAGGTGCAAGTTTCGCTACATTCGGCGGTTATCCGGGATGGACTCCGGTTCCTACATCTCCGGTCATCGGTCTGCTGAATGACGTATATCACAAACTGTTCGGCAAGGACATGAAGGTGATGGCTATCCACGCAGGTCTGGAGTGCGCACTGCTCGGCGCCAAGTATCCGAACTGGGATATGGTGTCATTGGGACCAACATTGCTCCATCCTCATTCACCTGACGAGAGAGTGAAGATCGACACTGTGGACAAATGCTGGAAGTTCCTCGTAGCTCTGCTCGAAGCCATTCCGGTAAAGGCATAGGTCATGATCATCATAGCAGAAAGTGGAGCGACCAAGACTGATTGGCGCTCCATATCTGATGACGGTAAGTCATTTTCAATGAAGACTCCCGGGATGAATGTCGCCACGGCGGAGTCCTCCTTCATTGAAAATGTGCTGAAAGAAGCTGTGACGGGATTGAATCCCTCCGGTGAGACTGTGAGGGAGATTCATTTCTATGCGGCAGGACTGATTTCTGACGGAAAGCAGGTGCCTGACAGCGCTGTGAGACTTGATGCTGTATTCAGAAAGTCTTTCCCTGAGGCGACCATTGAGTATGCGTCTGATTTGCTGGATGCTGCAAGGGCGGTCTGCGGAAGGGAACCTGGTATCGCCGTGATTCTCGGGACCGGATCCAACAGCTGTGAATACGATGGCGAAAAAATAGTGAAGAATGTCCGTTCCGGCGGCTTCATACTTGGAGACGAAGGTGGAGGAGCCAGTCTCGGAAAGCGGTTCATGTCTGATTTCCTGAAAGGACTTGTGCCCGAGCCTGTGGCGTCTGAGTTCGCTGCGGCATATAAGGTGGACTATCTGACGGTCGTAAATGAAGTCTATAAGGGAGTGGCTCCGGCCAGATACCTCGGCTCGTTCGCTCCGTTCATTTCACGGCATTATGACAGCTGTGAGTACGTGAAGAACTTGATTGACAATAACTTCAGATCACTGTTCGAGCGCTGTCTGTCGCAGTATGACATAAAGGGAAAGCGTGTCGGCGTGGTCGGCGGCTATGCCTATGCGCATAAGGAAATTCTGGAAAGAATTGCATCAGAATACGGAGTGACAATTTCTGAAATCACGCCTTCTCCGATAGAGGGCCTAGTAAAATATCATTGCGGAGTATGAATGTAAAGACTACAACAGAACAATCATCCAATTATCAGAACCTTCAGGATATGACCGTGAAGGAGATTCTGACAGGAATAAACAATGAGGACAGCAGCGTGCCTGCGGCTGTGGCTGAGGAAATACCTCAGATAGAGAAACTTGTGGAAGGTGTCGTGGATCGTATGAAAAAGGGCGGCAGGGTGTTCTACCTCGGAGCCGGAACCAGCGGAAGGCTCGGTGTGGTGGACGCTTCTGAAATCCCGCCGACCTACGGAGTGCACGACAAGTTCATAGGTCTGATTGCCGGCGGCGACAAAGCTATCCGTGATGCTGTGGAGGCGGCAGAAGACAAACTTGACGGCGGCTGGAACGACATGCAGCCGTTTTCTCCTACCGGGAACGATGTGGTGATAGGTGTTGCTGCGTCAGGTTCCACTCCTTATGTGATAGGCGCAGTGAAGACTGCACGGGAGCACGGTATGCTGACAGGCTGTATAACCTGCAACAAGGGCTCTGCATTGGCAGCGGAATCGGAAATTCCGGTAGAGGTCGTAGTTGGCCCGGAGTTTGTGACAGGAAGTACGAGAATGAAGGCCGGAACTGCGGAAAAACTCGTTCTCAACATGATTTCCACGGCATCCATGATCCGTCTCGGACATGTTAAGGGAAACAAGATGGTGGACATGCAGCTCACCAACAAGAAACTTGTGGACCGCGGCTCGAGAATGATTATGGGCGAGACGGGAATCGAGGATTACGACCTTGCCAAGAGGCTGCTCCTGAAATACGGCTCTGTAAGGAAAGCGGTGGACGCATACGAAGGAGGCGACAAGAATGCGGAGTGAGAAATATCCGTCAGAACTTCTTGAAAATGCGGTAGATGCAATCAGTTCATTGCCCGGAATCGGGGAAAAGAGTGCGTTGCGTCTGGCGCTGCATCTTCTGAAGCAGCCGGTGGACAATGTGCGGCATTTTACGGAATCTGTAAGATTGCTCAGAGAAAACGTGAAATACTGCCGTACCTGCCGGATGATATCGGATGAGGAAGAATGCTCCATCTGCTCGGACAACAGCCGCGACCACAAGACAGTCTGCGTCGTGGAGAATGTCCGGGACGTGATGAGTGTTGAGGCGACGGGGCAGTACCACGGAGTTTATCATGTGCTGGGCGGGAAGATATCGCCTATAGACGGCATCGGCCCGTCCGACCTTACGATTGCGGAATTGAAAAACAGGATTGCCGAGCTGGCGCAGGCGGCGGATTCGCCTGAGGCGGTGGAGGTGATTCTGGCGTTGAGCGGTGACGTCGAAGGAGAAACTACCGCATTTTATATATACAGACAGATTTCGTCATTCGGAGTCAGAGTGTCCACGCTTGCCCGCGGGCTCGGTTTCGGTGATGATTTGGAATATGCAGACCAGTTGACATTGGGTCGTTCCATAGTCAACAGACAGATGTTCAAAGGTTAAAGTTCCAGAAGTAAACTTTAACTATTATGGACAGTATTGTTTTAAAGGACATTTTATTGGCCACGTCGTTGTGCGCCGACTGTTTTGCTGTGGCCCTGTGCTCAAGCGTGACGATGAAGAAGGTCCCTCTCGTCAGGGTTCTGAAGATAGCTCTCATATTCGCCGTGATCCACACCGCGCTCCTCTTTATCGGCTGGGCTTTCGGAGATTTTATCGCAAGATATGTCATCCACTTCGTCAAATATATCGGTATGCTGCTGCTCGTGCTAGTCGGCGGACAGATGATAAAGGACGCGTTTTCGCAGGAGAAGTCGCAGTCGCTCAGCTCGTTGCGCAATATTGTGCTCGCTGCCTTCGCGGACAGCATTGATGCCCTCGCGGTAGGAATTTCATTGTCAATGTCGGGGCGCAGCCTGTCGGGGATGGGGTCCATCCTGATTTCGATTTTCCTGATCACGATATTGACGGTGGTCGTCGGCATCAAGGGCGGCTGCTTCATCGGAAAACGTGCCGGAAGGCCGGCTTCGCTGATGGGCGGCATTGTCCTTATTACGTTGGGAATCAATATTGTTCTGGATGTTTTCTGAGAGAGGCGATTTTTTTTCAGCTGTATTTTCTCGGTAGTCTCAGCATGATGGCCATTATGGCGAAAATGCCCAAGGCATACGGATAGAAAAGCCATTTGATTATATTGAGCGAAGATATTCCTGCGAGGCCTGAAGCCATCAGCATCTGTGCACCGTAGGGTAGAAGCCCCTGGATTACGCACGAGAACGTGTCCAGGATGCTGGCAGTCTTGCGCGGGTCCAGACCGAAACGCGAAGTGATATCTTTGGCAATTCCTCCTGTGGTGAGAATCGCGATTGTATTGTTGGCCGTGCAGACATTTGCCAGACTGACAAGGGCAGCGATGCTGAATTCCGCACCGCGTTTGCCTCCTATCCGTCTGGTAAGCAGATAGACGAGATAGTCGATGCCTCCGTTGTACCTGATCAGTTCCAGCATGCCTCCGGACAGCATTGTCACTATTATCAGGTCTCCCATTCCGGCAATACCTTTGCCGATTCCGCCCAGCCATCCGGTCCAGTCAAGAGTGCCTTGAGAAAAACCGATTATTGCATTGACAACGATGCCGATGGCGAGGACTTCCACTACATTGACGCCGGAAAGAGCGAGCCCGATCACCAGAATATAGGGGATGAGCCTGACCCAATTGATGTCGCCTGCCGGCTGCGCAAACGACGCGCCCTGTCCCATTATGACATATATTGCCGCGACTGTCAATGCTGCCGGGGCGACGATTCTGAGGTTGACCTTGAACTTGTCTGACATGAGGCAGCCCTGAGTCTTTGTGGCTGCAATTGTCGTATCCGAAAGGAAGGAAAGATTGTCGCCGAAAAATGCTCCGCCGGCGACAATGGCAGTGATGAAGCCCGTGTCAATGCCGGATTCCGTTGCTATTCCCGCGGCTACCGGAACGAGGGCTACTATGGTGCCGACACTGGTTCCTATCGCCATTGAGATGAAACAGGACGCCAGAAACAATCCCACGTATATCATTGACGGTGGCAGAATCGCCAGTGTGACATTGACAGTGGCCTCGATTGCGCCTATTTCTTTTGCTGTTTCCGCGAAGGCGCCGGCGAGGATGAATATCCAGAGCATGAGAAGGACGTTTTTCTGTCCTGCGCCCTGTGAAAAGACGGCTATCTTGTCCTCGAGCGGACCTCTTTTGCTGATGAGCAGGCCGTAGGCGGAGGCTATGAGAAATGCGGAGGCTATAGGAATCTTATAGAAATCTCCTGCGACTATGGAGGAGATGAGGTATATTCCGAGAAATACAATGAGCGGACTCAGGGCCAGCAGCCCCTGGGTTTTTGTTCTGTCTGTCATTTTCTATGGATAATTTTCACAAATATACTGCCTTTTTCTTCTTCATTTCGGGAAAAAGTGATAATTTTGTGGGCTTGCTTTTCCGTAGATGAGCGGGCTTGTTATGCTTTGGAACCTCCTGACTACGGTCCGGATAAAATCAGATGAGGTATGATTACGATTTTTTACAGATCAGCCGGCAAGATTGTTTACTCACAGTCCACAGCCGATTTAGATGTTCTTGTACACGAGGATGTGATTTGGATAGACCTCTTTTCTCCGTCCGGGGACGAAAAGAGAACGGTGGAAAAGTTTCTTGACACTGAAATCCAGAGTCGTGCGCAGGCAGAGGAAATCGAGAGTTCTTCACGTTTTTCAGAAACAGACACAGCCATATTCGCCAACACGAACTTCCTTATTCCGGGTCCGGAAGAATATGCCATGGAGGCGGTGTCTTTCACGCTTGTGGGCAATGTGCTCACTACATTGAGAGATGTCCCTCTGCGAAGCTTTACCGAACTGCAGCGTAAGATGCAGGCGGTTCCGCGTCTGTTCCCGAACGGTTATTGGGTGTTTGTCAGCATCATGGACCAGCGAGTCGATCTGGATGCCGACATGATAGAGCTCATGTCCAAGGAAATCGCGCAATACAGCAAGAGGATAAACCAGCAGGAGGATATCAATGAAGACTTCCTTCTGGATATCAACCAGCTGCAGGACAATACGATGACCGTGCGCGAGAACATTGTCGACAAACAGCGTCTCATTTCCAATATGATGAAGAGCGACAAGTATCCGTCAGAGCTCGAACCTCGTTTCAATGTTCTCCTGCAGGATATCTCGTCACTTATAAACCACTCGAACTTCAGTTTCGAAAGACTTGAGTATCTTCAGGATACCGTAGTCGGTCTTATCAATCTCGACCAGAACAGGATCATGAAGATCTTCACATTGATCTCCCTTCTGCTCATGCCGCCGACTCTTGTGGCGAGCTTCTATGGAATGAACGTGGAACTTCCTCTGTCGGACAAGCCCTGGTCGTGGGTGATCATATGCGGCTTTATGATATTCTCATTGGCCATAATCCTGTATCTGTTCAAGCGTCGGAAGATGCTGTAAAAATCTCCCCAATCATATTGTAAATCAGATTATTTTACGTATATTTGCGCCGCCTTTTCGGGTACGGCGTGCGACGTCGTGTCTGACAGGTACAATAAATAATGTTAAACCACTAGTTTTTATTCGTAATTTATGGAAGAAAACAAAGTTGCAGTTGAGGCCCCTGAAGTAGTAGAGGCTCCTGCAAAAGAAGAAACCAAGAAAGCTCCGCTGAACGCTTCAGTGGCTCCGGAGAACTTCGACTGGGACGCTTTCGAGAAAGAGGCTGCCTATGGTGACACCGACAAGGCCACCATCGAGAAGGCTTATGAAAGCACACTCTCAAAAGTTAATGAAAATGAAGTAGTTGAGGGAACTGTAACCTCTATCAACAAGAGAGAGGTTGTCGTCAACATCGGCTACAAGAGCGACGGTGTCATCGCTGCTCCAGAGTTCCGTTACAATCCGGACCTCAAAGTAGGTGACAAAGTTGAAGTTTACGTAGAGTCTCCTGAAGACAAGAAGGGACAGCTCGTCCTTTCTCACAAGAAAGCTCGTCAGCTGCGTTCTTGGGATATGGTAAACGAGGCATTCGACAAGGGCGAAATCGTAAAAGGTTATGTCAAGACCCGTACGAAGGGCGGTATGATCGTGGACGTTTTCGGAATCGAGGCCTTCCTCCCTGGTTCTCAGATCGACATCCGTCCTATCAAGGATTACGATGCATTTGTTGACCAGACAATGGACTTCAAGATCGTCAAGATCAACCAGGAATTCCGCAATGTTGTCGTATCTCACAAGGCTCTCCTCGAGGCAGAACTCGAGAAACAGAAGAGCGAGATCATCGGCAAACTCGAAAAAGGTCAGGTTCTCGAAGGAACTGTCAAGAACATCACCAACTATGGTGTATTCGTTGACCTCGGCGGTGTTGACGGTCTCATCCACATCACTGACCTCTCTTGGGGCCGCGTAAACAACCCTGAGGAAGTAGTGAAACTTGATGAGAAGATCAAGGTTGTAGTTCTCGATTTCAACGAGCAGCAGAAGAGAATCGCTCTCGGTCTGAAGCAGCTCACACCTCATCCTTGGGACAGCCTCGATCCGGATATCAAAGTCGGTGACAAGGTTAAAGGTAAAGTTGTCCTCATCGCTGACTACGGTGCATTCGTTGAGATCAAACCTGGCGTTGAGGGACTTATCCACGTATCTGAGATGTCTTGGTCTCCAAGACTCCGTATCGCTCAGGACTTCCTGAAGGTAGGCGACGAGGTAGAGGCTCAGATCCTTTCTCTCGACAGAGAAGCAAGAAAGATGTCTCTCGGTCTGAAACAGCTTACTCCTAACCCATGGGAGAGCATCCGTGAGAAATATCCTGTAGGTTCACAGCACAAGGCTGTTGTCCGCAACATCACCAACTTCGGTGTATTTGCAGAGCTCGAGGACGGTATCGAAGGACTCGTTCACATCAGCGACCTCTCTTGGGACAAGATCAAACATCCGTCAGAGATGGTTCAGGTAGGTGATACTATCGACGTAGTTATCCTCGACTTCGATGAGGCTAACCACAAGCTCAGCCTTGGCCACAAGCAGCTTCTTCCTAACCCATGGAACGAGCTCGAGGCTAAGTATCCTGTAGGAACAACTGTTGAGGCTACTGTAGGTTCTGCTACTGACAAGGGTGCAAATGTTGTACTCGAGGACGGTACTGAAGGATTCGCATTCAAGAAAGACCTCGTTAAAGAGGACGGCAAACAGGCTCTTGAAGGTGAGAAACTTCCTTTCGTGGTTACAGAACTCAGAAGAAGCACCAGAAAGCTCTTCCTCTCACACCTCAAGACTTATGCTGACGTGAAAGCTGAAAGAGCTGCAGCTGAGGTGGACAACACCAAGAAGACAGTCAAGATGATCAACTCCAACATTGAGAAGACAACTCTCGGAGATATCGATGCTCTTGCTGCCCTCAAGGACAAGTTCGAGAAAGGTGAATAATTTTACATTGAAGATAATGGGCACTGCTTCGGCAATGCCCGTTGTTGATAGATTTCAGAGCGCCCACGTACTTGAGGTACACGGGCGCTTGTTTTTAATAGACTGTGGCGAGGCCGTGCAGCGTCAGCTTCTACGTAACCGGGTCTCGTTGGCCAAGTTGGATACCATCTTCATATCCCATATCCACGGAGACCATCTGTTCGGGCTTTTCCCGTTGCTTTCCACGCTCGGGTTGTCCTGCAGAATCTCTCCCGTGGTCATTTACGGGCCGAAAAACCTGGAACCGCTTCTGCGGTATTTCATTTCCTATTATGGAAAGGGAATCGGGGTGGACATTGACTTTCATCCTCTTTCGCTCAAGGAACCGCAGGTGATCTATTCGACGAAGTCGTTGGAGGTCTTGGCCTTTCCACTGAATCATAAGATCGAGACTTATGGCTATATGTTCAGGGAGAAGCGGCCTCAGATGAACGTGCGTAAGGAAATGTTGGAGAAATACGGCTTTACGCTCGCGGAAATCGGGGCATTGAAAAGAGGGGAGGATGTGCTCAGGCCGGCAGGTCGTGATGACGGGGCGGATTTCATGTCCGGTTTCGTAAAGTATTCAGGCACGGATGAGCCGCTGCTTATAAAGAATGAAGAAGTGGCTTACCTTCCGTATGAGCCGAGGAGTTACGCATATTGCAGCGATACGGCTCCTTTCAGCGAGCTTCCGGGTTGGGTGAAAGGCGTGAATCTTCTGTATCACGAGGCGACATATCTTCAGCAGTATGAACAGCAGGCCGGACTGCGTTATCATTCGACTACTGTCCAGGCGGCCAAGTGCGCATTGGAAGCAGGTGCAGGCAAGCTTGTCATTGCCCATTATTCGTCCAGATGCAGGGATGCGATGAAGTATCAGGAGGAATGTCGTGCGATTTTCCCTGAAACTTATGCCGCCAATGACGGAGATGTGTTCGAAATAGTGTAATTTTGTCGGCAGGGAGATTCCCCGATTTGTCAATTATGAAAACATATAAGGTTGTTGTAAGTGCAGCGTTGCTGCTTCTCGTCTCAATTTTGGTGTCGGCTGTTCCTGAAAGCAGTACGCCGCAGAAGAAGTATATATCCCAATATGCGGAAACCGCGGTCAGGGAGATGTACCGTTCCGGTGTTCCGGCCAGCATTACCCTTGCCCAGGGGCTTTTGGAGTCCAGATATGGACAGTCTCCATTGGCAAAGGAAGGAAACAATCATTTCGGCATCAAATGCCACGACTGGACAGGCAAGAAGATGTATCACGATGATGACAAGAGGGGGGAGTGTTTCCGCGTTTACAAATCCGCCGATGAAAGTTTCCGTGACCACTCTGATTTCCTGCGATACAGGGACAGGTACAAGTCATTGTTTGATAATGAGATAACTGATTATAAGGCATGGGCCTATGGTCTTAAGAAGGCCGGCTATGCCACTGATCCTGCTTATCCTGCCAAGCTTATAAAGATTATCGAAGATTATCATCTGTATGACTATGATACCATGAAGCCGGAGAGTTTCGGCGAAGGCGGAACTGTGACTGAAACCGTATCTGAGAAGACAGCCGGGCAGAAACCGGATACTCATAGGAAGAAATCTTCCCGTAAGCATAAGCGTTCTGAGGTGAAGGAGGAGAAAATTCCGGTATCGCCGCTCAGGTTGGAGGAGCCTAAGAGGGAAGTGGCCAGCAAAGCGGCTGAGGAATTTTCATTTTCATTGACAAGACAGCTTTTCTCGAAAAACGGGGTGCCGTTCATTTATGCTCTTGAGGGTGAGAGTTACAGCAGCATTGCCTCTGATTATCACCTTTTTACGCGTGAAATTCTCCGGTTCAATGATGCTCCGGCAGATGAGTCTCTCGCTCCCGGTACCATTGTCTATCTGCAGGCAAAGAAACTCCGTACGGAGAGAGGCCTGGACAAATATATTTCTGATGAGGGTGGGGAGTCATTGAAATCTCTCTCTCAGCGATTTGCAGTGCGTCTGAAGTCATTGTGCAAGCTCAATGGACTTGATGCTGATTATGTTACCGTTTCAGGTGATGAACTTAGATTGAGATGAAAAAAGCATTGACAATTACAGCCTCGGTGCTGGTTCTGTTGGCGGTTTCCTGGAAGGTGGGCACTGAAGTGTTTGACCGTAAGGCACCGTGTTTTTCTGCGTCTGCGGAAATCTATGTCTATCCTAATATGACCAATGCAGATGTCCTGGAGGAGGTTATAGAGAAGTGTAATCCGGTCTGGAAGGCGAGTGTGAGGCGTTCTTTCCGGAAAGAAGGACTGGTGAAAAGTGGAGAAAAGGGATATCGTAAGTGCAAGACAGGGCATTATGTGATTTCTGAACAGAACAGTTCGATTTATGTGGCTAGGATGCTGAAAAACGGATGGCAGACGCCTGTGAATCTGGTGCTCTCAGGAAGCATAAGGCAGAGGAGTGCACTCGCAAGGAAAATCAGCAGTCAAATGTTGCTGGACTCCCTGTCTGTAATCGATGCTTTGGGGGATTCGGCACTTTTGTCCAAATACGGGTTCAACAGGGAAAATGTCTTCGGGCTTATTATGCCTGACACCTACAAGGTTTACTGGACGGATTCTATGAATGTGATTCTGGATAAGCAGAAGGCAGCCTGGGAGGCGTTCTGGACTGAGGAGAATCTGACCAAGGCCAAGATCCAAGGACTTACTCCCATGGAGGTGAGCACGCTGGCCAGCATTGTCCGGAGCGAATCGAATTATGTGCCTGAGTATCCGATGATTGCAGCGGTCTATCTGAACCGTCTCCACAAGGGTATGAAACTGCAGGCCGATCCGACTGTGGCATTCTGCTATGACTATACATTGAACAGAATTCTGAAGGCTCATCTCAAGGTGGATTCGCCGTACAATACATATAAGCATGCAGGTCTGCCTCCTGCGCCTATCTGTTCGCCTGGCAAGGATGCGATGAATGCGGTTCTCAATCCGGCCGGCAGCAAGGATATCCTTTATTTCTGTGCCAGCCCTGATTTCAACGGCCGTCATCTTTTCGCGGCCACATATTCAGAACATCTCCGTAACGCCCGCGCCTTCCAGCGTGCCCTAACCGTCAGGCTCAAAAATCGCTAATGCTCATCCGGCCACGTATGGCGGCTTACCGAATCTTGCTCCTCAGACTAGAGATATCTTTGAAACCAGGTATTCGCGGAGTAGGCTCCAACGGTAGTATGGGCCTGGACCTAAGGCTGGAATCGATGTCTCGGACTCGTTGAAAAGAAATTTTACCAGCACTTCGCCCTTCTTGTTCCTGTAGAAGATCATCTGGAGGTTCGAGGCCATCGGCATTCCTTCGAATGAGTACCATTTCCCGTCGATGGATTTCGCCATCTTCTCCTCTTTTTCGAAACCTGCCAGGCGCAGGAGGCTTAAGATCGGCCCCAGACCGGCATCGTGACCGAAACGAAGGTCCGCGCAGTGCCCGTTTCCGCCCATTGCGGCGTCGGCTTTCTCGACAATGTCCTTGAGGACTCTTGCGCCGATGATGTCACGTGACCTGCCATTTTCGACCGACGCGTTCATTATCGTGTAGAACCTCACATTGTAATATGAAAAGATGCCGTAGATCTCCTCAGTCGTAAAATGGCGATAGATGTAAGGATCCTGGATATCAAGACATTGACCTATACTGCCGGCATTCAGAAGCTCCGCGAAGAACTTCCGCGCGCCGCCCTTCATATACTTTACCGCCTCGTCCGCATCAGTGGTCAATGCAGTCAGCAGTCTCGTCGGGTCCAGATTGGCATTGAGAACAGAGTCTTTCACAAACACCTCGCGCGCATTGTCTTGCGGAACGCCCTCGTCATTGCACAGATACTTGGTGAAACGCTCGCCGGCATCCATTGTGATCTCAAGAGACGGATTCTCCCGACCCAATTCCAGGCAGAAATTCGCCATGCTCTGGATACAGCGCGGCACGCCGGTCGCCACACAGTACACTTCCTGTCTGTCCCTCTGATTGAAAATCTCAGGACAACGTCTGTATAGACGCCCGGCGATGTCCTGATGCTGCCTGGCACCTTTATGAGTAAGATAGCCTATCTGACCATCGTGGGCATCTGCGATTACCTGCATGTCTCCCAGAACGGATTGCCCCTCATCGGTCAGCAGGTTGTGCGCATCCAGAGAGTCCAGAACAGCCATCGGCGACCTGAAAAAGTATTCGGCACAATGATACCTGCTGCCATGCCTTCCGTAATGACTGACATAAAAAGGCTTGAATCCCTTCGGGGCAGGCGTATCAATGATTTTGGACGGAGCCTCGTAATTATAAAGTAGAGGAGCGCTTCTCTCGGGCTTCTCCTGCAGGAGTCGCATCAGTTCCTGCTTGTTCTGCGCCGGCTGGGCCAATGCGCTTGTGCAGGAAAGAAAAACAATAAATATGTGGCAAATTCGGTTCATAATCCACAAAATTAGAAAAAACTATTGCAAATATAAAAAACTCGCCATATCTTTGCAGTGTACTAATAAACTCATACGCTATGATACGAATTGGAAAATTAGGTTTCAGCTACGGACAAGTACCCGTACTGAAGAACATAACCATGAACCTGGAGCCCGGGAAAATCTACGGACTCCTCGGTGAGAACGGAGTGGGCAAGACCACTCTGCTCACATTGCTTGCAGGACTGAAGAAACCATTGCAGGGAAACATTGACATTGACGGTTCGGCTCCCTACAGCCGCACACCGCAGGTGCTGGAAAATCAGTTCTACCTCGCTGACGAAATGCTGCCGGTTCAGATGAAAGCTGCTGAATATGCGCGGATTACAGGAGAATTCTGGCCGAATTACAAACAGGACACGTTCGAGGAAATAATGGAACTCTTCGAGAACACTTCGGACAAGAAGATGAACGAAATGTCCACCGGCCAGCTTAAGAAGACCTATATATCATTGGCCTTGGCACTTGGCTGCAAGTATCTGTTCCTGGACGAGCCTACCAACGGGCTCGACATCCCGTCCAAGGCGCAGTTCAGGAGCGCATTGATGAAATACACCGGTGAGGACTCCACGATAGTCATATCCACCCACCAGGTAAGGGACTTGGAGAACATCATTGACCCGATCATCATTCTTGACCGCCAGGATGTCCTGCTCAATGCCAGTCTCGAGGAGATTTCCCGCAAACTTTATTTCGACTACGGCACGCAGCTCCATCCGGAATCGCTTTACAGTGAGCAGCTTCCGGGCGGCTTCATCCAGGTCTATCCGAATGCGGAAGGCGCTGACAGCAAGGTGAATATCGAGGCTCTTTTCAATGCGGTTCACCACAATAAAGAATTCATAAAAGGCCTGTTTGCCGAAACATTGTAACACATATCGCCATGAACAATACATTTTCATTCAGCCGTTTCGGCCGATTCTTCAAATATGACTTCAAGAGATGGACATCATCATACGGACTTACGCTTATGCTGATGTCGCTCGCCCCGGTTATCCTCTATGTGATAACTCTCTGTTACTCACTTGTTTTCAGTCAGGAATGGGGAACGCCTGGTCTGACATTCAGAGTCTCAGTTTTCTGCTTCGTCGCAGTCGTGCTCTTCATAACGTATCCTAAAAATGTTTACGGCTACATCACAGAAAAACGCGCAGGATCGATGCTGCTGATGATACCGGCTTCGACATTGGAGAAATTTCTGTCAATGATGTTGAACACATTGATAATCGTTCCTGCAATCTTCGTCGGGATATATCTTGCGGCAGACGGACTGATTTGCCTGTGTGACAGCAGTTGCGGCGGAACACTTGCAGCATCATTCACAGATGCATTGACCCGGATCGCTTCCTTCGCCTATACCACTGATTCCCCTATCAGGGTGAGCATGTTCTCGATCTACATGCAGTTCGCTTTCGCCATCCTGTTCTTCCTGCTCGGCGCATTGCTCTTCAAGAAGCATAAGATTCTCTATCCGATACTGATATTCATAGGGTTCAATATGGTTATGAGCATGCTTTTCGGACTGCTGTTCACGACCGGACTTATAGATATGGATACTTTGATGAAGTGGAGCCAACTATTTGCAGGCAAATATCTTACGGATCCGGATTTCATCTCCTGGGCAGTGCCTTTCACCAATGTGGCAGCGACGCTTTGGGATATCCTGGTAGTCTCCGCATTAGCTTGCGCCGTGTTCTTCAGACTGAAAACGATAAAACATTAGTATTATGGAATTTGATGTGAACAGACCGATATATCTTCAGATTTACGACACGATTTGCGACCAGGTGCTTTCAGGAGCGCTTGTCCCGGACGGCCGTATCCCTTCAGTGAGGGAGTACGGGGCCCAGCTCGGCGTGAATCCGAACACGATAATGCGTACCTACGAGAAACTGACGACGGACGGAATAATCTACAACAAGCGCGGACTCGGCTTCTTTATCTCGCAGGACGCCAGGGAAAAGGTCCTGGAATACAAGAAAACAGAATTTGTCAATGAAACAGTGCCCAAAATACGCAGACAGCTCCAGCTTCTCGGATTCGGCCCGGAAATTTTTAATTAAGTCAATGATTATGAAAGCATTAAAATACATTTCGGCCATAACGCTGGTCGCTCTCGCAGCCACATCCTGCGTCATACGTTTCGACAAGGACAAAATGCTCAAGGCATTGGAAGATCATAAAAAATTCATTGAAGACTACTCCATGTTTGTGGAGGATTCTACGGAGTCGGCGGAGGACAATGTCGAGGACAGCAGTGATGTATGTTTTCAGGATGACACGGTCAGCGTAGTGAAGGCGGAATGATTTTCTGAAAAATTCGGGACAATGTGATGCAAGATTCTGAGAAATGTGTATTTAAGAGAGTGGAAGACAAAACTAAAAGATACAATATTATGAAAAACAGAGTTTTAGCATTTATCTCAGCAACATTGGCAGTGGTCGCATCAGCGTCCTGCACCAAGAACGACTACCCATCATATGATGAGATAGTCCCGAATGCAGTAGTTACGGTCAAGCCGGAAGGTGAGGGCAGCGGCTTTTATCTTCAGCTCGACGACAATACCATCATCAAGCCGGTAAACAATCCGAGACTTCCATTTGAACTCAAGGAGACCAGGGCATTCATAAACTACAAGGTGGTTTCAGAGGAAAAAGGTGTCCAGATGGGCCATGTGAACTGGATTACAGAGCTTTACACGAAGCAGACAGTCGAGAGCAAAGGCAAGGACGAGGACAAGGCAGAGTACGGAAGCGACCCTGTGGAACTGGTGAACGCGTTCCCTACCGTATGCGAGGACGGATACCTGACCCTCAGATTCAGGACATTGTGGGGCAGATTCTCCAACGTAAAGCATAAAGTGAACCTGGTAACAGGCGTGGACGAGTCTGATCCGTATCTGGTAGAATTCAGACACGACAAATGCGGCGATGTCAATGAAGTAGTTTCTGACGGCTACGTGGCATTCCGCCTGGACAAACTGCCTGATACTGAGGGCAAGACAGTGAAACTCAGAGTGAGATTTACCGCTTCTTCAGGCGAAACCAAAATCGCGACATTCGACTACAAGACGAGGAAATAAAGCATTGTCGAGTAGCATTGTCCCGCAAAAGTAATTGATGGCAAAGGAATTGCAGCGGTGGCAGTCATGAAGTTCAATTTAGGTACAAGCAGCGAAAAGAGACTTGTCAATGATATCCGGAAAAGGGACAATGCGGCTATAAAAAAGCTGTATGACACTTGGTCCGGATACCTTTTCGCGTTGTGCCGGAGGTATATCTCGGACAAGGACATTGCCGAGGATATCCTCCAGGAGAGTTTCATGAAGATCATATCTTCCGTCGGCAGTTTCGAGTGGAAAGGGGAGGGCTCCCTGAAGGCGTGGATGAGCCGGATTACGGTCAATGAGGCTCTGCAATATCTGCGCAAGCAGAAGAAATGCAGTTTCGTGGAATACACCGACAATCTTCCTGATACGGATGACGCTCCGGACCCGGATGTAAGCCGGATTCCGCAACAGGTCATAATGGACAAGATCCGTGGGCTTTCGGACGGTTACAGGACCATATTCAACCTTTATGTGTTCGAGGGGAAATCTCATAAGGAAATAGCTGATATGCTGGGTATTACGGAGAGCACTTCGGCGTCCCAGTATCATCGGGCAAGGAAAATTCTCGCAAAGGAACTCACCGAATACATGAAGCGTGAATCATAAGAATCATAAGATGGTATGAAACAGGATTGGACAGATACATTGAAACAGAAGATGGCGAGCTACGAAGAGCGGCCGTCGGATGAATTGTGGGCTGCGCTGAGCGAAAAGGCCGGACTGCAGGAAAGCCGCAGGAAGATCATCCCTGTCTGGTTCTGGGGGCTCTCCGCCGCCGCTGCGCTGATGGCGGGAATCTTCGTCGTTACTAATATCAATGACAAGAGTGTCAATGCTTTAGGCGGCATTACCGCGGATGTGGCAGTGTCTGAACCGGTGGATGCTGAGGTGTCGGAACCTATAGACGCTGAGGTGCCGGAATCTGTGGAAAGGACATTGGCTGAGGACCTGGCGGAAGTGAAATCCGCTGAATCGGTATCATTGGCAGATGTGGCGGTCGGAAGAAAGCAAGATGCTGCGAAAGTCGGGATAAAGCAGGAGGTGAAGGCCAGAAAAGACAAGTCGGCACTGATAGCGGAAGCTGTTCCGGTCGAGAGCAGAGTTGGCGCTGTAGCTGAGGATGTTACATCAGAGAATACCGAGGAATATGCGGCAGAGGTCCCGTCGGAGAACCATGATGCAAGAGAAGCCGCGACTGTCGAAAACGACTCGGTGGAGCAGTCTGAGCCGGCGATGTCCTGGGACGAATACCTGAAGGAAACGCCATCAGAAAAAGCCAGGGCGAGGCGCTCAGGCGGATTCTCAGCAGGAATAGTGGCGGGCGGCGCAGTCGGAGGAAATACATCCGGAAGCAAACCTACAGCCATGGTCATGGGAGCAAACCCGTTGGCCGCAGGCGTAACCAAAACCGACTGGATAGACAAGGACTCCAAGGCTTCGGCCATCGTTTACAATCAGCCGGAAGTCCAGGAGGAGTACTCTCATAAAATCCCTGTAAAAGTCGGATTGACAGCGAGATACAACATTACCGGCAGACTCGGGGTGGAAACGGGATTGACTTATTCCATCCTCTCCTCCTCAGTCAAGACAGGCAATAGCGAAACCGGAAATAACTGGAGCTCAGGCAGCCAGACCCTCCATTACCTCGGCATTCCGCTGAACATTTCGTTCAACATCCTGAATTCCCGTTATGTCAATATTTATGTCACCGGCGGCGGCATGATGGAAAAATCCATTTCCGGCAGCATCAAGACAGACGAATACGTGGACGGGAAATTCGACAGGACATTGACGACAAATATATCGCCCAAAGGTCTGCAGTGGTCGGTCAATGCCGCAGCAGGCGTTCAGGCGAATATTCTTCCGCAACTCGGCGTCTTCGTGGAGCCCGGAGTAAGCCATCATTTCAAGAACAGTTCCCGAGTCCGCTCCATCTACACGGACAAACCCACCGATTTCTCATTGGGTTTCGGACTGCGCTATTCATTCGGAAAATAAAATATGGGGCTTTATCGGTGAACGATAAAGCCCCATAATTGTCTGTTATCCAGTTTAGAAGGAGAATGACACGCCTACACCAGCCACGATGCTTGTGCGGTAGAAATCATCCTGTCCTGCGATTGCAAGATTCTCCGGAGTCAGTTTTCCTGCGATCTCCGGTGAAAGCGGCAACTGTGATACAACAGGAGCGAGCTTTCTGTAGATCAGCTCCCCGTTTGCGCCGTAATCCTTCTGCTCCTTGGTGAAGTGCAGGAAGAATGTCTTATACACACCGAGGTCGATATTGATCCGGCTGTTTACGTGGAACTGCGCTCCAATACCGCCGGAAATCGAACTTGTCGAGTAGCTCATGTCCGAGATGAAACGTGCGTCATTGCCGAATCCGAAGGTGTTGCTGTTGGCGCCGATACTGAGAGTCAGCAGCTTGCATACATCATACTCCATACCGCCGAGAATCTCGAATGAGTTGTGCTTCAGATAGTTCTGCTTGTCATTGAGACCGGTTTCATTGTTGTACTGCTTGGACTGCTTGTCGAAATAGTAGTTGAAACCGAGAGCAACTCTGAAATTCGGTTTTACGGAATACTGTGCACCGAGGTTAAGGTTGCCCGGAATGTCCGCGGCGATCTGTTTGCCGTCATCGAACTGCGAAATTCCTGTGCTGTTCTCTTTAGTGGTATTGTCCAGACGTACTTTGGTGTTGAACTCGTAACGTGCTGAGAAATTGAACTTTCCTGTCTTGTAATCCACGGAGATGATAGGGGTCCAGGCGATGTCTTTCTGATGCGCGTCCAGAGCCTTGTCACTTACGAGTTGTGATGCCATAGGAGCGATCTGGTCAGCCGGCACCTTGCCTCCTGTCAATGAAGAGATGGCGCTTGCCAGAACCGCAGCTGCAGGCATCATTTGTCCGCCGGCAGGCTGAAGACGGATGTTCTTGAGGCTGCCCACATAGTAGTTGGAAAGGTAATTCATTCTGACACCGGCAGATACGCTCCAGTTTTTGTTGATTCTGTAACCGAAGTTGAGCTGTCCTGCGAAGTTGTACTGCTCACCGGTAAGATTGATGTCAGCGTCGTATGCAGTTACGGCAGTGGCGCCTGCCAGGGTGTTGATCAATGCAGGTATCATTGCCACAGGCGCTTCAAAAGAGCCGAGTCCCTGGTCATATTTTGCCTTTCCGCCTCCGGAAATCACTCCGAAATGGAATGAACCGAACCAGTTGTTGTGCTTATAGACGAGGTCCAGATGCGGCAGCGCAGGCACAAATGACTTTCCGGTATATTTCTTATAGCCTCTTCCTTCATTGTCAATGCCGTATTTAAGCGGCTCGTAAGTGGATGTGGTATATCTTCTCTGAAGAGCGGTCTGCACATCCAGTGCAATGTGCCAGCCGTTTTCCATGAAACCGATACCGGCAGGGTTGAAATAAGCGCCCTGTACGCCTATGACTGCATTCTGGGCAGGATTCCTCAGATATGCTACATTCTGATTCGAATTTGTGACGTAGCCTCCGGCATAAGCGGAAACGGCAGCGATGCCAAGTGCTACGGTCAGGATTAGTTTCTTGTACATTTTGTCGAATTTTTTGGTATAAACGGCGACAAAATTAAATCAATGCACCAAAAATATAAAGAAATTCGACCAAAAGGCAAAAGATAACGTTTTGGTAACTCCCGCGTTTTCCTTATCGGCAAAAATATTATTGCTATCTTCGCAATTTGGAAGTGACACTGTGCGTTACGGATTAGATAACCAGTTAAGCGTTTCGAGAACTGCTCAAAACTGATAATATTGAATATAATATGAAACTGAAACCGACATTGGCCTTTATGGCTCTTGCTTTGGCGAGTCTCTCATGCTGCAAGAACAGCATTGATTATGTGGAATCCCCTGTGGATTATGTGAGTACGCTGGTGGGAACGGAATCCACCTATGAACTTTCTGCCGGAAACACCTATCCTGCAGTGGCAATGCCGTGGGGAATGAACTTCTGGACTCCTCAGACCGGGAAAAACGGCGACGGCTGGACCTATAAATATACTGCCACGAAGATGCGCGGCCTGAAGCAGACCCATCAGCCAAGCCCTTGGATCAATGATTATGGCTCATTCTCTATAATGCCTGTTACTACCGGGCCGGTTTTTGACGAGAATGAACGTGAAAGCTGGTTCTCCCACAAGTCGGAGGTGGCGACACCTTATTATTATAAGGTGTATCTCGCTGAGCATGACGTGGTTGCCGAGATTTCGCCTTCCGAGCGTGCAGCAGCGGTCCGCCTCACATATCCGGAAAAGGAAATGTCCTATCTGGTGGTGGACGGCTACGCAGGCGGCTCATTCGTGAAGGTCATACCGGAGGAGAACAAGATTGTGGGATATGTCACCAACAACCACGGAGGAGTGCCTGACAATTTCAGAAACTGGTTCGTAATCGTTTCCGATACGCCTTTTGAGATGACGCAAGTCATTGACGGAAATAAAGTTACGGGAAAGAATGAAGTCGAGGCGGATCATGCATTGGCATTGGTAGGCTTCAAGACGGGCAGGGGACAGCAGGTGAATCTCCGCGTGGCGTCGTCGTTCATCAGCATTGACCAGGCTCAGATCAATCTGCGCGAAATTGACGGCCGCTCCTTCGACGAGGTGAAGACCGCGTGCCGCGACAGCTGGAACTCCGCACTCGGCCGCATCTCGGTCAGCGACAACAACATTGACCATCTCCGCACATTCTATTCTTGCCTGTACCGGTCTCTGCTGTTCCCGCGTGACCTTTCTGAGGTCAATGCAGAGGGTGCAAGGGTGCATTACAGCCCGTACAACGGCGAGGTGCTCCCAGGTTATATGACGACGGATACCGGTTTCTGGGATACTTTCAGAAGCCTTTTCCCGCTGATGAATCTCGTCTATCCGGAGCAGAGCGTGAAGGTGCAGGAGGGTCTTGTCAATGCTTATCTGGAGAGCGGATTCCTGCCTGAGTGGGCGAGTCCTGGACACCGCGGCTGTATGGTGGGCAACAATTCGGCTTCTGTGGTGGCTGATGCCTACATCGACGGTATCCGTGGATATGATGTGGCGAAACTGTGGGAAGCCGTGACTTCATGCGCTCACAAAGTGCATCCTGAGGTAAGTTCTACGGGACGTCTTGGCTGGGAATACTATGACCGTCTCGGCTATGTTCCTTGCAATGTCGGAATCAATGAGAATGCTGCCCGTACTCTGGAATATGCCTACAACGACTGGTGTATCTGGCAGTTGGGCAAGCAGTTGGGCAAGTCGGACGAAGAACTTGAGCCGTATCGCAAGGCGGCATTGAACTATAAGAATCTGTTCAATCCGAAGTACAACCTGATGGTGGGCCGTAACGAGGACGGCACGTTCTCGGAGCCGTTCAGCCCGCTCAAATGGGGTGGAGATTTCACGGAAGGCAACAGTCTGCACTATACGTGGTCTGTATTTCACGATGTGCAGGGGCTCATTGACCTGATGGGTGGCGATGAGGATTTCGGACATATGATGGATTCGGTTTTCAATATCCCGCCAATCTTCGATGACAGTTATTACGGTTTCCCGATTCACGAAATCAGGGAAATGCAGGTGATGAATATGGGAAATTATGCACACGGCAACCAGCCGATCCAGCATTTCATATATCTGTATGACTGGTGCGGTCAGGCATGGAAGGCCCAGGCCCGCGTGCGTGAAGTGATGGAGAAATTCTACACCGCAGCGCCTGACGGGTATTGCGGCGATGAGGACAATGGCCAGACTTCTGCCTGGTATGTGTTCTCGGCGATGGGATTCTATCCTGTCTGCCCGGCGTCCGGCCAATTCGCTGTCGGCACTCCTCTGTTCAAGAGCGTGAAGGTTACTCGCCCTGACGGTAAAGTGTTCATTGTCAATGCTCCGGACAATTCTTCCGAGAATTTCTATGTCAGGTCAATGAAGGTGAACGGCAAGAGCGCAGACCGTACGTTCCTGACTTTCGATGAACTTTCAGCTGGAGCGGTTATAGACTTTTCAATGTCGTCCGAGCCTGACAAGTCACGTTGCACCTCACCGGAGTCACGCCCGTATTCGTTCAGCCGGCAATAGTGAGTCTGCTTGAGCCGGTGTTAAAAATAGTAAGATAATTACATAGGAGAGACAGGACAATGAGGCTTGTAATTCAGAGAGTCAGGGAAGCGTCAGTCACCATTGACGGAGAAGTGGTCAGCTCTATAGGAGCGGGACTGTTCATCCTTGTCGGGGTGGAAACCGGTGATACTGAGGCTGATATGGAGTGGCTTGTGTCGAAGACTGCGGCAATGCGGATTTTCGATGACGAGAACGGTGTTATGAACAGAAGCGTGGTGGATGTGGATGGTGAACTTCTGGCGGTTTCGCAGTTTACGCTGACTGCTTCCACGAAAAAGGGCAACCGTCCCTCCTATATCCGGGCCGCCGCCCACGAACTTGCGGTTCCGCTCTACGAAAAGTACTGCAAACGTCTTTCCGAGGTCGCCGGAAGACCTGTCCTGAAGGGTGTGTTCGGTGCCGACATGAAGTGTGCCCTCGTCAATGACGGCCCTGTCACCATCATCATCGACTCCAAAATCCGTGAGTGACCTGCAATAGTCCGGATGATCATTACTTTGTCCACATGCCGGCTCCATCCCAGTAGTCCTTGAACTCTATGGTCTTGACGGTCTTCTTCGAGGTGAATACATGTTTTCTTACAGGGGTATACCATTCGGCTTTCACATATACTGTTTTGCCGGTATATCTGTCCACGATAGGGAGGAATTCCCACATGCCGCCGATGCGCGGACCTGTAACCCACACTCTTTCACCCGGAGCGTAAGTCTGGAATGTCGAATAGCCTTCGGACGGGCCTGTGTAAACGCTACCTTTAAAGTCGCGTCCGGCTCCTTCTCCCCATGCTCTCACCTGATACCAGCCTAGCTGATGTGCATGTGTGCATTTTTCCGCTACGTCGATAGCCTGCTCGATGGAGCAGATTTCCTTAGGGCAGATGGTTGTGGCCGTCTTGCCTTTAATCAGTCCCAGTGCCTCCATGAAACTCATTGCCTCTTCTGCGGCAGGGCTGATATCTTTCTTGTCAATGTATTTGTCCAGTCCATTGTCGAATTCAGTGTAGGCGTAGATTCCCTGGTTTTCGATGTAACGCAATGACTTGTAGAGGATTGCTGCCACATCCTGACGGGTGGCATTGGAATTGACGGATACAGATGCTGACGGGATGCAGTCGATTCCGAGGACGGCGCATTTCGCCGCGAACTTGTCGCCGGTCTGTTTCTTGCCGAGTTTGATTTCGTGTCCGATGAGTTCCTCTGCCAGACGGATTGCGAGCGATCTTACCTGAAGCAATGTCGCCTGTGCGGTGTAGTCGTTTCCGAGAATCATGTCGTCCAGGAGATTGTCGCACAATGCGAAGTTTACGGAACTCTGGAAAGCAGTGCTCATCTTGGCGTCTGACTTGTACGGTAGGATGAACGTCCCCGGTTGCGTTGTAGTGGTAAGTCTTGCCTCAGTTTCGAAACCTTCTGCCTGCTCGGCCATGGCCTTCCTGAAGTCTTCATAACCCATATCATTTCCGGTCGCTTTCCATGCAACTTTCGTAAAGTGCTTCTGGTCATATCCTTCTGACATGCCGCACCAGATGCAGCTGTACCACCATACGTGCTGTCCGGCGGAGTTTTTGCCTATATATGCCTGGTCATTGGCCAGAGGCTGTTCGAATATGTGCAGCGGATAATCAAAGTCCGAATATTTTATCTCGAAAGTATGAGCAGGGTTATGCTCGCATTTTCCGCAGTATTTGCATGAATAATAGTATGACGTGAAATTCTTGCATGAATAATCCTTGCAAATGTTGTCAGGGGAAGCTACTTTTTCCGTGAATACATGATGCGTGCAGAAAGGTTTTGCGGCATCGGCTCCGGCTTTCTGAGCAGAGAATACGTCACCCTGATATGTCTTTATCGTGAACAATATCGGGTATGACCAGGTTCTCCAGGAAACCATTTTCATTACATTGTCGGCTTCTGATTCCGGAATGAATATCGTTGCCCTTTTATTCTGGCACAGGTAGCTGTTATACGGATGGTAGATACTTGTTGAAAAATCCCTGTCGCCCTGATAGATATTACAGATGGTCCTGATGAACTTCTGGACGTCCACTTTCTGGCTCAGCCATACTTCGCGGATATTGTAAGTTCCTTGTATGGAGTTGTTTACATCACCTGCTGCGCAATCTTGGATGAAATCATTGTCAGTATCTACTATAATCTTTGTCACGCGCATGGTCTTCTGTCCCTTGAATTCTCCTTCAACGTTGGCATAGAACCGCGGGGCATACGAATCGTTGATGACAATCAGCGGCCAAGGATTGATATCAGGGCTGAGAGCATTGGCCTCGTCGATGGAGTAGGCCTTGCGGGATCTGCGGTAAGAGTCTTTGTTCAGTTCATAATCTGATTTCATGTTCAGCGCAGCTTCTCTGTCAGATCCAGCCCCGCCTTCTCCTACGAAAACCCTCGTCTCTATATCTATGAAATATGGGGCGCTTGGCTTCACTTTCGCCTCTTTTCCATTTACGGTAATCTTGATCCTGCTGCCGTCGATACCATAGTCATTATTCTTGAAATAATAATCTGTCTGGTATTTTCCGCTCGGATTTATCATCACCTTGAATACGGCTTTATACTCGAATCCGCTCTTGAATAGCATCTCGCCGCTGTCTTTCTCCACGAAATCGCCGATATAATCCGCCTCCATAAGCTGAATATCTCCGGTAGGGGCAAGGTCGCCATATTCGGTGGTCGCCGAAGTCGGCTGCACCTCACGCGCGTCCCAAAGGTCCGTTCCCGGTTTCGGGACAGGAATGACCAGGTCAATGCTTTTGATTTTCGGTTTGTCCTGTGCTGATGCTGTCAGCGGCAGCAAGATGGCCGCCATTGACAACATTGTCATAATCACATATTTAGCTGAATCTTTCGTGGTCATAGAGCGTCGTTTTTATTCGGTATCTACGAATTCAAGTCCTGCAGGATAGACATACTGGTTGTTCTCCCATTTGACCTGCATGTAAGGACAGGTCATCATGTCCGGGTAAATTTCCATAAGGAAGTCATCCTTCAGTTTGGAATTCAATTTCAAGTTCTTGAGGCTCTTGCAATTGTCGAATGTGAATTCTCCGATTTCCAATACGTGGGAAAGGTCGAGGGAAACCACACCGCTGTCGGAAAATACGTGACTGCCGATTTTGGTTACACTGGCAGGAATATTTATGGTAGTGAGTTTGGTGCAGTTCTCGAATGTTCCGTCTTTGATTTCCGTAAGGTTCTCAGGCAGAGTCACGCTCGTGAGATTTGTACAGCCGCTGAACATCTCATAACTTGTAAGTCCCACATACCGGGGAAGTTTGATGCTCTGAAGGCTGGTGCAGTTCTGGAAACATCCATGCAGTTCATCTATCTTGTCGCTCTCGAAAACGACTTTCTTCAGATTCTTGCAACCATAAAAAGCTGAACCCTGAATGATTTTAACCGATGCCGGAATCACGATCTCGCTGATGTCGGTCTCCCTGAGTGCGGCGTTCGATATTTCTGTCAATGTTGACGGCAGTTTGATGGATTTGATGGATTTTCCCCAGAAAATATCACCGCGCATTTCCGTGACAGGGATTCTCTTGCCTTTGTAATTGATATAGTCCGGCATGACGATATCCTTGCCTGCGACAGCGGTGTTCACGGCCTCGGAAGCGAAGGCAAAACCCTTGCTTGCGTGGACTACGTAGATGATGCCGCCGATGTCAACGGTTGCTCCGGAAGCGTTCTCGCTTACGATGGTCCCGCTCTGGCTTGTTCCTGAAGTGGAGATGCTTTGTTTTACAGGTTTCGGATCCCATTTGGTCATGGTCACCTTGGTCGCGTTCTCATATCCGCCATGTTTCTGGAAATACTCCTTCGTCTCGTCATTGATGAGTCCTTTGACTGTGAAAAATGGTGATATTGAGCTCTTTATGAGAGTCTTATACTTATCGCCCTCGAGAATGGACGCAATCTTGTCGTGCCATCCGTTTATGACCCATTGAGGAGATTCGCTGCCGTACTCGCTTCTGGCTTCTGCCATCAATTCTACAAGTTTGTTCAACTCGTTGGCACGTGCATAGAGTTCGCCTTTGACATTTTCATATCGCGCATGTGCTGGAGTAAGAGTCTTGAAATATCCGTTCTCGAAGCAGTCATCCAGCAGGAGGAACTCATCCACCAGACTCTTATTGTTCAAGTTGAAGATGTTCGGCTGTTTTTCGGACCAGTTCACCTGGGCATCAGGGCTCTGAGGCGGCATACTTGGCTTTACCGTAAGTGTTCCGTATGCTGCCTCTACGGGATATCCGAGCGGAGCGAAAAGTGCCGTGTGTTCATCCGGCAGTTTCACGGTCGGTTTTTCATCTTCCATTTCAGGAACATTTCCCATCATTGCATCGTACTGTTTCTGAAGAGCTTTGTCCCTGTCGGACGTCTTGCTTGCGGCAGATTTCTGTGTAGTCGGCTTGCTGGTGGTCGGCTTGCTGCCGGTCGTCTGGTTCTTGACAGACTGGGTCGTCTTTACGATTTGTTTGCCGATTTTGTCTCCGATGCTCTTGAGGCCGTCCTTAAATGATTGGGCATCAGCGCATGGCATGCTCACGAGAAATGCCGTGCATAGGATAAGAATGTTTCTGGTTTTCATTTGTAATGATTATCAATCTTCTAAGTTTACCAACGAATCCCCAAATCTACGAAAAAAAATCGGAACTGCTCTACTATAACGATGAAAATCTGATGTTTGCCAGTCTGGCATCGAACAGAAGACAAACGGCATTCAGGCTGCGGGAGGATTTACTTGCCTGTCCACCAACGCTCGATTTCCTCAAGGGACTTGCCGGTCGTCTCCGGGACGAGTTTCCACATGATGAGAAGATATGGAATGCACATCAGGGCAAAGAGGAAGAAGGTGCCGGCAGGGGCGAACGGAGGCACATTGGCAAGAAGCCATGGAGTGAGCTGACCGATAAGGTAGGTGCCGACCCAGAGGGCAAGTCCGGCAATGGACATCGCGATGCCGCGGACATTGTTCGGATACATCTCCGAGAGGAGGACGAAAACGACGGCACTAATGGAAATCGCGCCCTTGGTCTTGCGGCTGATTTCGGTACTGATGTACCAGCCTCCGAAGCTGTCGTACTTCTCGCCATACATCTTCCACACCTCGTCAATGACATGTATAGAATCTCCTAATTTTGCCTTGGAAAAATGTTCTGGCTTAAGGATGCAGGAAGGGAAGATTATTTCAACTCTGTCATCTCCGCCACCTTGGACCAGTAGTAAAAAGCCTCAGGGCGGCTCTTGCGTAGTTTTTGAATCTTTCGTGGCAGATTGTCAATAGGAATATCCATAACGTCCATCTTAGGGCTGAATTTCTCGATCTTGGTTACACCGCGTTCGAAACAGGTCGTGAGGTAGGCTGCCTTTGCAGAATCATCAGTGGCATTCTCGATGTAGTAGCTCTGCTGGTACATATAGGATTCCAAACGGCGGATTCCTCCTTGGAGTCGAGTGAATTCTTCCTTCGAAATATCCCCTCGGGTAGAAATGTTTATGGCAGTCTGCCTGACATCCTCGTAATAACGGTCAATCTGACCTTCCATACCACGATAGCCGAGTTCAACATCTGCCACCTTCCGGAATGACGCATAGGTATCAGTAAAATCATTGACCACGTCAAACAAGCGGCTGATGTCGAACAGCTGCTTCATTATGTCCAAAGAGCAATCCCTGACGCCCTTGAAATATGGGATACCGATGGAGTTCGGGCCGAAAGCTGTTATCTTGTCGCCAAGGATGTCTTCCTTCGTGGGCACGTTTACCATCAGGGGTGTCCCCTCTTGCTTAAGGAAAGGCAAGTCAATAGGGACGGCAATGGTGTGGGTGTAAGGGTTATCCTCGTACAGGACATCCAGCCGGATGAAAGCATCGTTGGAATTCGGATTGGAAAAGGCCACTTCATAAAAGACCTTTGAGTGGCTTGCCGGAAGTTTCTTCCCGGCGTGCTCCGTGCGGACCGGAATTGCGCGAAGGAAACCGTGCTTTTCCAAGTCATTGAGATACTGAAGGATATAGGTATCGGGCGGACAGATTACATCTACGTCTATGGACAGACGGTTCAGATTGTCTTTGAGCAACAGAAGGATTGAACTGCCACCCTTGAATGTCAGAGGCGCGCCGGCGTCCACAAGGGTCTCCAGCAAGGCAAAGGCGCGGATGACCTTCTCCAGTAGTTCTTTGTCATGATAGCCATATTGCTGGGCAACGCCCTCTATCCATTCCTTTGAAAAAGATTCAGTCGAAATCATTTACGCTTTCCTCCCATATTTTCTTTATTTCCTCTGCAGCGCTTCTGCGTGCTGCATACCGGAGCATTTTTGACGTATTGATGGAATAACGGTGAGCATTGTGCATGATGTGCCAGTATTCAGAACCATGGAGATAGAAGAAGTCAGGATCGCAATACATATCGACCAGCAACTTCTCCAACGTCGGAATCTGTACTTCGCCGATAGTTTGCAGCGGTGCTTCGGTTACGAGATTCTTGACAATGATCGGAGCATCGCCAAGGTCCACATACTTATACATTTCCGTTTTGTCCGGGCGATGGAACGTGGTCAGACCCCGGTCTTGAAGTTTATGGAAGACTGCCTCGGAAACGTCTTTCTCCACTTCCAGATAGATGGCTTGGTTGTTGGCCAAGTGGTGCATAAGAGGTGATATCCATTGCCCTTCATACACGCACATACTAATCAATGGGAACTCCTGCTTCATCAAATGATATAGCCAGGAAGCCTTCTCGCCCGTTTCAGGTGTGAAATGGTTCTTCTTTGCTATGCTACCATAAACGCCCCTTCCAATCCTTTCCAACTTGCCCTGTTCAACCAACTTTGCCAGATAGGCATTCAAGACCGCCCGGCTCATCGGATAGATGCTTTGAGCTTCTTCCAACAAGTCGGATGCCCGGAAAGATTCATTCCTTGCGGCAAAATCTGTTATGTATTCAATGACTCCGGCCATAGCAGTATTAAATCACCACAAATATACTATTTTAGGCAAAATCTACAAAAATTGCCGAAAATAATATTACTTTAGTACCTTCACGAATGTCTTCGGCAGGCAGATATAGAGCAGATATAGAGTATTCCGTGCTGGACGAGACAACAGGCGGCGGGGTTCCACTTCATCCCATTCCGAACTGAGAAGTTAAGCCCGGCCGCGCCGATGGTACTGCACTACCATGTGGTAGAGTAGGTCGTCGCCACGCTTAGGAATCCTTCGATTACAGCAATGCAATCGGAGGATTATGCAATATTTTGCCTATATTTGAGGCCGTATCAAGAAAGAATGCAATGGCTGATGTGCAGAAGAACGAGATAGTCCGTTTCCGAGATGGGGATCGAGTGGCTTTTGAGGCGCTTTACCAGAGGTATTGGCGTAAAGTGCTTTCTTTCACGAGACTGTACATCAAGGACTCTTATGAACAAGAAGAAGTCGTGCAGCAGGTGTTCATCAGACTATGGGAGAACCGGACAAAGGTAGATGCTGGCAAAGACTTTGACGGATTCCTTTTCATTGTCACACGCAATCTCATATTCAACCGTGCGCGGCATTCCTTTACTGCCGAATCGCTTGCTGACTTCATCGACGGAGCCGGCCCGGAGTTTTATCATGACATAGAGGGAGGTATTGATGCCGGATTTCTTCGTGAGGCCGTTGATCGACTTGTCACGGAATTGCCGCCGAGGCAGAGAGAGGCCTTTGTTCTAAGCCGGCGTGACGGAATGTCCATAAGGGAGATTGCCGGAGTTATGGGAATAACAGAGAAGGGCGTGCAACGCAATATAAACCTCGCCCTAAAGTTTCTTAAGACTAACCTGCCTCTCTTCCTCATATTCATAAATCTTTAATTTTTTTTGAAAACTGCTGTTCCGATGTGGTGCAGCACTTTCTTTTTGTGTATTTATGTCTGTTTAGAATATCTGTATCAACTTCTTGATAGACATAATATGGATTTCGACGAATACACAAGAAAGCAATGGAACTCCGCTACTGTGGAAAACTCTGCTGACGAGGCTATCGGCAAGCGGGTGTGGAAGAATATTGACAGGCGTCTATTCCGTTACCGGACAATATGGAAATGGCTTGCCGGTGCTATGGCGACGGCAGCCTGTCTCACTGCCTTGGGAATGTTCCTCTGGTCGGACAGAGATGCCGCGCAGAAAGAACTTGTCCCACAGCAGATTGTCTATTTGGCTGAGGCGAACGACTGTCTGGAGCTTCCTGACGGCTCACGTGTCTGGCTTGATGCCGGCAGTTCGGTCACCTATCCGGAGGATATGACGAATTCTCGCGTTGTCTCACTCTCCGGAAATGCTGTATTTGATGTGACTAAGAAGGAAAGTGGACAGAACTTCATCGTCAAGTTGTACGATTCTTACATCGAAGTGAAGGGCACCTCATTCTCCGTGAACTGGAGTGGGGACGACATCGTTTATGTTACGCTTTATTCTGGTGCCGTTGATTTCGTCGCGGAGACAACCGGGCAGAAAGTCTCTCTCACTCCGTCAAACCGTCTTGCCTTCAGTCCGGCGGCTTCTACAATCAGCATGGCACCGTTTTTCAATGGGATTTCATGGAAAGACGGAAACTATATCATAGAGAACGCATCGCTTGGAGACATTGTCGAATTTATCTGCTGGAACTGGTCAATTAATGTCACAACGGAACCATCAATCGGGAACGGGCAGCGGGTGAACGGCAAAATAATGCACTCAGAGACACCGGGAAGTGTGCTGGACAAACTCTGTTTCATGCTCGATCTTGATTATGACAAGAGCGGGGATAACTACCTGATTCATAAATAATCCAATATATTATTACTGATAACCTCAAAATTATGACAGTAAAATCAAACCACATCCGCGTCCTCAGGGCGCTGGCTGTTGCCATTCTATCGTTTGCCTCGTGCCTTGTGACAGTGGCACAGGTAAGTCTGCGAGGACAAATGACGGTGGAACAGGCAATCTTACAGATTCAGAAGGAGACTGACTATTCTTTCTTTTACAATTCTACTGACCTTGCAGGAATTGGAAGCCGGAATATTAATGTCTCCGGAGCGATAGAGACGGTTCTTGAACGTCTCTTTACTGGAACAGCAATCACATGGCGTGTCCAGGACAAGGAAATCGTGCTCAAGAAAAATTTCGGAGAGCAGAAGAAAGACGATGACAAACGCTCGGTGAAGGGAATTGTTATTGATGAAGTGGACAGGACGCCGCTCATCGGGGCAACGGTTCTTGTCAAGGGCTCCGAAAATGTCGCAATCACGGACATTGACGGAAAGTTCACTATTGACGGCTGTGACAACCGCACGGTCCTTGACGTTTCGTATGTCGGTTATCAGCCACGCGAATTCCGTGTCGGAAACCTCGGAGAGCTTGAGATTACTCTTACTTCTGCCAATGAACTTGAAGGAGTCATAGTCGTTGGCGCCGGAACGCAGAAGAAGGTCTCCGTGACAGGTTCAATCGTCGCTATAAAGGGTGATGCTCTCAAGGCACCGTCCTCCTCCTTGACCAACAACCTCGCGGGGAAACTCTCAGGAGTTATAGCCGTCACCAATAGTGGTGAACCTGGTTCTTCCTCGCAGTTCTACATACGTGGCATAAGCACATTCGGAGGTCGCTCCACGCCGCTAATCCTTCTCGACGGCGTGGAAATCTCGGCCGCAGACCTCGACAACCTGCCGGCCGAGTCGATTGAGAACTTCTCCATTCTCAAGGATGCTTCGGCCACGGCGATTTACGGCGCGAGGGGAGCGAATGGAGTCATGATAATCACGACAAAGTCTGGAAAGGAAAACACAAAGGCGAAGGTTAACGCTTCCGTCGAGCAATCTTTCCTCCAACCTGTGCGAGTGGTAGAATATGCCGATGGACCGACTTACATGAAAACCTACAATGAGGCGCTCTTGAGCCGAAATCAGTCGGCTACGCCTCGTTACAGCGAGGCGCAGATTGCCAACACCGCAAGCGGAATAAACCCGTATGTCTATCCGAATGTCGACTGGTATGACCTGATGTTCAATAAGTTCACGATGAGCCAGAGGGCGAATGTCAACATTTCTGGCGGCGGTTCAGCGCTGACATATTACATGAGCCTTCAGATGAACCATGACGGTGGACTACTCAACACGCCGAAGGCATATTCCTATGACAACAACTATAACCGATGGGCATACACATTCCAGAACAATATCGGCTACAAGATTACGCAATATACGAAGATTGACCTGAGGATGAACGCGCAGATTTCAAACATGAAGTCTCCGAACGTCAACTCCAGTGACATTTTCTACCAGATTTTCAAGAATACCCCAGTGTCTTTCCCCGCGACTTTCCCTGCCGAGGAGGGAGACAAGCATATCCGTTTCGGCTCAGCGATAATGTCTGCGGGACGCTACTACACGAACCCGTATGCGCATATGCTCAATACCTATAGGGAAAATAGGGCCAACAAGCTGAACGTTTCCCTTAACCTCGACCAGAAGTTCGACTTCATCACCGAGGGACTCTCGCTCACGGCTCTCGTGAACTTCAACAACTACTCGCAGAACTATTTCACCCGGAGCCTCACCCCGTACCTCTATGCCGTCGATATGGCTAGCGTCTCGGAGGAGTTTCCTGAACAGTATAGTACGACAAAGCTTCGGGAGGGAACGGAGTACATCTCGCAATCGGACGTGACTCGCTATAGTGATAATGTATTCTACCTTGATGCGAGGCTCAACTATGCGCGCTCGTTCGGAAAACACAATGTGACGGCCATGGCGATGTACATGATGCGTCAGTACATCAGCTCCGTGCTTCCGCAGCGCAATCAGGGATTTTCCGGCCGTGCGACCTACGACTATGACAATCGTTATCTCGCCGAGTTTAACTTCGGCTACAATGGTACGGAGCGTCTGGAGGCGGGTAAGCGCTATGAATTCTTTCCTGCGATGTCGCTCGGATGGGTGGCGAGCAACGAGAAATTCTGGACTCCTATAATCGATGTCGTGAACTATTTCAAGCTGAGGTCGTCATATGGACTTGTCGGAAGCGACGAGACCGGGCTCTACGCCGGCGCGCCTCATTATCTCTATCTCAGTAATGTCAACATGAATGGTGGAGGAAACTTCGAGTCGGGTGTCACCGGAGGCTTAAGTCAGCGGGGCCCTATGGTGAACTCGTATCCGGTTTCCAATGCCAGCTGGGAGAGGGCGACCGAGTTTGACATCGGCGTGGACCTTCAGCTTTTCAAACAGTTCAACTTCACATTCGACTGGTTCAGTAGCAAGCGCGACCGTATTCTTATGAAGAGGGCATCGTTCCCGTCGGTGCTCGGCTATCAGAACGCGATTCCTTGGGCGAACGTAGGAAAGGTCGACAATATGGGCTTCGAGTTCAGCGCAAATTGGACCAAACAGATAAACAAGGACTGGTTTATAGACGCGAGGGTTAATTGGACATATTCGAAAAACAAGTATGTCTATGTGGACGAACCGGACTATCCTTACGTTTGGCAGACACAGACAGGAAAGCCGCTTGACGCGATGAGGGGATATATCGCTGACGGGCTCTTCGAAAACCAGGCGGAGATTGACGCGAGCCCGGACCAGAGCATCTTCGGCAGCACCATCATGCCTGGTGACATCCGCTACCGGGACATCAATGGTGATAACAGGATTACTTCCGAGGATCAGGTCATGCTCTCGCCTTACGGAAATATGCCGAGAATCCAGTACGGCTTCGGAATCAGCGTGCAGTGGAAGGATCTCGACGTGAATGTATTCTTCAACGGTTCCGCGAAGAGAAACATAATGCTCACAGGGATGTATCCATTCTGCGCGAACGATTCCAATGACAACAACCTGATGAAGTGGATTGCGGACAGTCACTGGAGCGAGGGCGCTGACAACTCAAATGTCCTCTATCCTCGTCTCGGAACGCTTTATACTCAAATTTCCAACAATAACCAGCCGAGCAGTTGGTGGATGAGGAATGGTAGTTTCCTCCGCTTCAAGACTCTGGAGATAGGCTACAGGCTAAAGTGGTTTAGACTTTATTTCAGTGCAGATAATCTTGCCGTGTGGTCGAAGTTCAAGTATTGGGATCCGGAGCTCAGCTTCAATTCCTACCCGCTCCAGCGGACATTTAACATCGGCCTGCAGTTCAATTTGTAAAATCATAGTCATGAAAATCAATATAAGAAGAATATTGTCCGCGTTTGCGGTAATTGCCGTGGCTTCCTGCCGTTACCTTGATGTCGTTCCTCCGGAGCAGCCGGATCTCGATGACATGATGGTCGATGAAGCGACCACGACAAAGATGCTCTATTCCTGCTACTCCTATGCGCAGAATAATGCGAGCATGCAGCTTTCGTCAAACCTCGATATGCGTGCCGATGAATACGTAACCCCTCAGGAATGGGAAAACTACGGTTCAAGGGTACAGTGGGGTGCCATAACTCCGTCTTCCATAAACGGGGACAACGGATATGTTTGGAAAATATGGTATGACGGAATCGGCTACTGCAACCTTTTCCTCAAACTGATTGACGAACACAATCCACAGCTCAATCCGAACATGCGCGAGCAGTTCATCTGTGAGGTCAAGTTCCTCAAGGCCTACTACCATCTGCGACTTCTTTCGCTCTTCGGGCCGATTCCGATTGTTGACAAGTTCATCGATTCGGATGCGCCTAAGTCAGAATTTCCGGGACGTTCGCATTTTGACTACTGCGTGAAGTATATTTGTGACCTGTTTGACGAAGCTGCGGAAGGGCTGCCTATAAGTTATACAAACTCATCGTTTTACGGTCGCGCCACATCTGTCGCGTGTAAGGCTATGAAGGCGAGGGCGCTCGTACTTGCGGCATCTCCTCTGTGGAACGGAAGTTTTCCGGATAGGGCATGGAAGAATATCTCGTATGAGACTCCGGGCTACGGAAAGGAACTCGTGAGTCATGAGTTTGATAGGACGAAATGGGAAAAGGCACGCGACGCCATGGCGGAGGCAGTCAAGGCTGCGGAGGACGCTGGAGCGGAGTTGTTCTCGCTTGAGGATTCCGAGACTCTGCGCGAGAACCAGAAAATCGGTCTTCCGGTGATTCCGGGGCTTGGTTCGGACGCTGAGGCTGAGGCTTTTCGGAAGCAAGTAGTACTCATGAGATATGTGATGTGCTCCTCTCCGAATGATGGTAACAAAGAGACTGTCTGGGGATTTGTAGTGCAGGGCGGCACCGATGTCAACAGTACCTTTATGTCCTCTCTTCCTCATTGGGTGCTCAGAAACGATACTGGTGCTAATGTAGGTGGCTGGGGCGGACTCTCGCCGACACTCTACACCGTGGAGCATTTCTTCACTCAGAACGGCTTCCTTCCCGAAGACGATCCGTCTTTCTGGCCAGAATCGGAGTACCACACCTCCGCTGGGCTCACGAATCCTGACATAACTAAGATCAATGTCCGCCGCGAGCCGCGCTATTATGCCGCAATATCATTTGACGGGGACGAATATTCGACGAAGATTGCGGCGGGAAATCCTCTCTATTGTGAAATGAGGAACAACACGAAGACCGGTTATGACGCTGCCATCTGGGGCACGAGAAACTATGTCGTGACGGGCTGGCTCAACAAGAAGTGGGTTCATCCGAACTTCCAGTATACCGGTACGGGCTGGAGCAACAACTACGCCTCCTGTAAAACTCCTTTTCCGATTGTCCGCCTTGCGGAGATGTATCTTTCGCTCGCTGAGTGCGAAGCGCAATGCGGCAACGTGGCTGAGGCCATAGTTTATATGAACAAGGTGCGCAAACGCGCTGGCATAACCCCGTGGACTGAGGCTCTGCTTGCGGAGAAGGGCAAGACCGTGCTTCAAGCCGTGATGGACGAGCGCTTTGTCGAGTGCTACCTTGAGGGATACCGTTACTACGACCTGCGTCGCTATCTTCAGGGACGCGAGAGGCTTTCCTCCGGCAATTGGAAAGGACTCAATGCAGTCCAGACCTCCCCGTCCTTCGCCTCATTCAACGAAGTGGTTGATATAAGCCAGCCGTTCAGCTGGAACGACAGGATGCTCCTGCTGCCGGTCTCAAACAATGAGGTCTATTCCAATCCTAACATGGTCCAGGCTCCTGGATATTGATGAGAGAACATTGAAACGAATAACAGCGATGAAAAAAGTATTATTAGTAATCACCACATTATGCGCACTGCTCCTCCTCTCCTGCAATGAGGACTACAAGCTCTTCCCAGACAAGTACAACCGCATCCTTTCGCTCAAGAACAGCGGTGTGAGGGAGCTGCGCAGCGGAAACACCGTCAAGGAATATAAGGACTCGATTCTTGTCCTCAAGGGCGGTGGCAACCCCGACAACGACGCATTCGCGAGGATTGAGGTCATGGAACTCGGAAAGGCGTGTGAGACTTTCGGGTATGAGAGCGGGAGCATTGAGATAATTGCTTCGGAGTCATATTCGATAAGAGGCGGGGACGACATTGTTCTCGAAGGCAGTACGCGCAGCCGCTATATCCCAATAACTTTCTCTCCCGAAAACATTTATCATCAGGCCCTGAAAGCTAAGGGCAAGACACTTGTGCTTCCGGTGGTTCTCCGCAGTGAAACTGACACTGTGAACACCTCAAGCAGCACGATTCTCTGGAAGTTTGACATCAACGGGCCGAATGTCGTCTGGCCGGACCTCTCCGACATCAGCGAGGAGATTTCTCTGAGGGAGATAGATTGTGACATAGAGGCCAAGGTCGAGTACAGCGAAAGCAATCTCTCTACCTTTGTCGGAAAGATTGTTAGGGTAGGGCTTGAGACGCTGGTGGATGAGTACAACAGCAAGAATTCCACTTCCTACAAACTGCTTCCTGAGTCTTCGTGGTCTTTTGACGGTATTGACGTTGAAGCCAAAAAGGAAATAGTGAAAGGCAGGCTGCATCTGAGCCGTGAAGGTCTGAACTCTGACGAGACCTATCTTCTTCCGCTAAAGTTTGACGCCGCCTCATTCCCGGTCGGAGTTTCAGAGGAGGTCCGCTATCTTGTTGTTACCAATCCGAAGTATGTCTACCGTCCAGTTGACCGCAAGGACTGGAAACTCCTCTATGCCAATTCACAGGAACATTGGTATGGGGCAACGCTTGATTTGCAGTGGTTTGCCACTTATGCCTTTGACGGAAGACCGGAGACCACATGGGGAACGAAATGGAATGGTGACAGCTCCAATCCGTCATGGGATGACTATGAGTATGACCCTGCCGACAAGAACCTGCATTCGATTGTTCCTACTCTGTTCCAGGGAAGTCGTGAGGTCCCTAATATCATTATGGTGATTGATCTGGGACACGAATACAATCTCGGCGGCGCAGGAATCCTGCAATCGACCAAACCTCAGGAGCAGAAGGTTAAGAGATGCGAGGTTTATGCGGAGTCGGCCTTCGAATTTAAGACCGTGCGGGAAGGTGGCACCATCGCCAATTATAACACTCTCGATGAAGGAAATGATTGGAAGTTTTTCACTACCATCGAGCTGGACCGGCCGGTCAAGGAATATTGGTCGCATGTGCAGACAGCGGTGAAGGGGCGCTATGTGAAGATACGTCCGATTGAACTGTTTCCGGGTCTTGACCCGAAGGCCGTGAACATCGCCGAGTTCTATGTCAGCGAGCTTGTGTCCATCGATGGCTATCCGGTAAAATGAATAAATAAAGTGCCTTTGATTGAGAAGAATAACACATAATAACATCTAAACAAATGAGTATGAAATCAGAAAAATTTAACCTCTGTGGGGGGGAGGAAGGATTATTGCCCTCCGACACTTGTTGTGGAGTACGTCTTTACAGAATCAGGATTTGCAACATCGGACAGCCGCCGTTATGATAGGACTAACGGAACCGAAATCTTCTATACAGACCCGTATGATGAACTATAGTTGAAGGAGAAAATAGCCATGAAAAACATAATTTTTGCCGCCACTGCAATGATTGTAGCCATGACTGCTGTTTCATGCTCGAAGGTTGCGGGAATTGAGGAAAATCCGTCATATACATACAGATTTGCGGTAGTGAACGAGGAACTTCCGTCCGTTAAGTCAGATATGAGCAATGACCATCTCGTTTTTGAAACAGGTGACTATCTCGGATTTTCGCTGGAAAAAGATGGGCAGATTGCCTATACCCAGAGGACATCCATACAGACAACCGAGCCACGTCCGATTTTCGGGTTTACTACGAATCTTGAGATGAAGGCCGGTGACCGTATATGCGTGGTATCTCCGCGTGTACTCCCTATAGATAACGGAAAATTCAATGACCGGCGGGAACCTGTCAATGCTGATCCGATGCAGAGCATAACAATTCCACTTGTGCAGACCCATAAGGGAGGCAAGTTTGACGGAGTTGCGATGCCGATGGTGAGCGTGCCTTTCACTTTTACAAAGGATATGCTTGTGGGGAAAGACAATCAGCTCCAAGAGGTGAAGTTCCTCAATCTCGGTGCACTGCTTGATTTCCGGGTATTTTCGACAGATGGAAAATATCAGAACGAGATTGTCCGGGATGTGATTTTCGAGGCGGACAAGAACATCGTCGGCGAATTCAAAATAAATGTGCAGAATGTCAACCCAGATGATGAGAATACGCTTGCCATTGATCTCACCTCCGCGAGGGCTGAAGGCGAGTTCGCCGCGCCTCTGACAAATGTGGCGAGGACGGAGTCTGACGCCAAGGTGGGCGCGGACAAGGACCATTCCGGCTCTGTGAGGATGGTCGTGGCTCCTGGAACATACACCGGAAAGGTGAAGGTTAGGACGGACAATGCCTATTATGTGTTTAATCTCTCTACTGCAAGGACATTTGATCGCAATGGGATATATCCTCTCGGCCTAAATCTTGCGAAGGCTACACGGGTTGTGATGGAGACTGTTGACAGGGCGAACTGGATGGTGAAGTTCGTGAATAGTTACTATTCGAGGATGGACTGGCGTCCGGAGAAAATGTATGACGGTGACTTGTCCACCGAATGGTCTAATCCGTGGGATAGCCCTCTTGTCGGTGCGGGAGAGGATGATTATAATTATCAGTGGAGCAATATTAACTGGAGTGTTCTTATCGGCGAGGACAGGCATCGCGACATCCCTAATATCGTTTTTGTGTTTGATTTCAAGAAAGATATTGAAATCGGGCGTGTCGGCATCGGAAAGTCTCCTCGTGACTGGCCTTACAACCATGATCTCCGTAACTGTGAGTTTTATGTCGGAACTGTATGGAATTTCAAGAGCGCACGTGAAAAAGGAAATCTTGAGAACTACAACACAGCTAACGATGACAATGACTGGAAGCTTGTCCTTACAGCGACTGAGATTCCTAAGGAAAACGGAATATTCTGGTACGACGTTCCGGAGACTGTAAGCAAGGCCGATAGGACAGGACGCTATCTGAAGATTCGCCCGACTGGGGGCTACCGCGGCAACACTCCTTGCGAAATCGCTGAGATTTATGTCGATGGCATTGTGCAAGGAAATACCGCTAATGTGGAATAATGCGAAAGAAGTAAATATACAATGAAGATTATTAGAACATTTTTAGGTAAGGTACTCTTGTGCTCAGTGGCACTGCACCTTGCTATTGCCGCTGGAGGAACGGTTCTTCTTGCCGGCTGCACGAGAGAAAATGATGGCTCCGGCAATACCAAACCGGTGGACAAGCCTTCCGTAGAGGAAGGGCAGGGTGGCTATCTCTTCGCGCACATGACGAACGCGAACTACGGCTCGCTGTTCTACTCGATTTCCCGTGACGGGCTCAGTTGGAAGACGCTGAATGGTGGTAAGGTTATTCTTGAGAGCTATTATGGCCATCCTGACATCTGCGAGGGACCGGACGTGTTCGGGAAGGCTGACAGAAGGTGGTATATGATAGGAGTGGTGCGTGGATCGTCGAAAGAGTCGTTGGTGCTCTGGCACACGACAGACCTCGTCGTATGGAAGAATAAAGTTCTCGACGGTGAGAAGTTTGTCGTGGATCATCTCGGCGTATATAATGAGATCCCGTTCGTTGGAGCGCCGAAAATGTTCTATGATGAGGACAGTCACCAGTTCATCATCACTTGGCATGCCGGCGAGTATTACAGGAAAATCCAGGAGGCTAAGACCAATGAAGAGCGTGACGTGTACGGTAGAAAAAATTGGGAGACCATGAAGACCTGCTATATTCTGACCGAGGATTTCGTGAATTTTACGAGGCCGAAACGCCTCTTCTCGGCCCAGGATGGCGGTGACCTTGCCCCGATTTATTTTACCGGTGCTGATTCCGATATCGCACTCATTGATGTGATAATCAGAAAGTTCAACGGTAAGTATTATGCCATTATGAAGGACGAACGCTGGGAGGACAAGGCTCCTAAAACCCACAAGTCCATAAGGATTGCCTCGTCGGACAATCTGCTCGGCCCTTACTCCAACCCCGGGCCTTCCGTAAGTCCGAACTGGCGCGAAGCCCCGATTATAATCCGCACTCCGGAGGGCAAATTTAGGCTCTACTACGAGAATTATGGCGAGCATGTCTATGAGATGCGTGAGGCCTTGGCGATTCAGGGCGCACCGTGGAAGGATGCGACTAGCTTCTATCCTCCGAAAGACGGCCGCCACGGCTGCATCATCCATGTCGATGAGAAAACTTACCGGAACATCGAAAACAGCTATAAGTAGTAAATCGAATCATCTCTCTTGTTGAGAATGAGCTGAATATCAAGAATATATGAAGAAAATATATCCCATATTCCTCGTCTTCGCACTCATCGTGTCATGCACCTCTCGTCAGCCGCAGGCAGTGAAGCCTCCTCTTATGGGCTGGAGCTCGTGGAATGCCTATATGGTCGATATTTCCGACTCCATAATCATGCATCAGGCCAACCTTATCGTCGAACGTGGACTTAAGGACGCCGGTTACGGAAACGTCAACATCGATGACGGATTTTTCGGCTACCGCGACCAGCGTGGTTATATGATTCCGCATCCGCAGAGGTTTCCGGGTGGCTCAGCGCAGATGCGCTCCATCTCCGACCACATCCACTCTCTCGGCCTGAAGGCCGGAATCTATTCCGACGCCGGAGACAACACCTGCGGGTCGAGCTACAACAAGGACCTGAACGGAATTGGTGCGGGTCTCTGGATGCACGATGTTCAGGACGCTGACCAGTATTTCAACAACTGGAACTTCGACTTCATCAAGATTGACTACTGCGGTGGCATTCATCGCCGTCTTGAGGAAAGGAACCGCTATGAGGAAATCCGTCAGGTGATTGACAGTGTGGCTGGCAGGCACATCGACATCAATGTATGCCGCTGGGATTATCCGGGGACATGGGTTGAGAAGATTGCAGACTCTTGGCGGATTTCGGAGGACATACGTCCCGTCTGGTCTTCGGTCCGGCACATCGTGGAGAAAAATCTCTATCTGTCAGCTTATGCGCATGACGGGCACTACAACGACATGGATATGCTCGCGGTAGGCTACAACATCAAGCCTTCTCCGTTCTGGGAGGACGGGCTCGGACTTAGCTATGCCGAGGAGGAGGCGCATTTCGGGATGTGGTGCATAATGAGCTCACCGCTGCTTCTGGGCTGTGACATAGAGTACATTCCGGAGGAGACTATGCGGATAATCACCAACCCGGAGTTGATTGCCGTGAATCAGGACCCGCTCGGGCTTCAGGCCCATGTGGTTCAGCACGAAGGTGAGACATATGTCTTCGCGAAGGATATCCTGCGTCGCCACGGAGGTGCGAGGGCCGTCGCGCTCTATAACCCTTCGGACTCGGCTGCCTCGTTCAGCGTGCCGGCCGACGTGCTGGAGTTCGCCGGGGAGATGAAGTTGCGCGACCTCAACCTGCGATCCGACCTTGCGCCGTGCAGAGTCATAGAGATGACACTTCAGCCTCACACAGCGAAGATTCTTAAGGTAGAGGGTGAACGGATTGAACCTGTCCTCTATGAGGCGGAGTGGGGCTATTGTCCGGACTTTACCGCAATACGCGGGACGGGCGTGAAGTACATCCCTGTCGAGGGGGCTTCCGGACGCGCCGTGGCGACGAACCTCGGAGACTCCCCGACGAATTATCTCGAATGGGCAGACGTCTTCAGCCTCAAGGGCGGGAAATACAGAATCTCCGTTCGGTTTTCATCGCCGGAAGCGGTTGATTTTGATTTGGTTGTGAACGGAAAGGCGCATCACGCATCGGTTGCCACGACGGATTACGCATTCGTGGAGATTCCGTTCGATGTGGAGTTCTTCAAGGGGGAGAATGATGTTCGCATATCAGGCGTGACATCATCGAAGGTGGCCTTGGACTGCCTGAAGGTTTCTCACACCTCTGAGAAAAATTGAAAATGAAAAGATTGTTTGTTTGCCCGGCAGTGATTCTGCTGGCCTTGGCTGTTTGCTGTAGTCCTGATGATGATATCGTGAAGCCGGACGAAAATAGCCACGCATATTGCGAGGCTCTGAGGAAAGCAGGCGTTCCCGTCAAGGAGATACCGCATGAGACAGGTGGTCATCATTGGGGCCAATGGCAGGATTTTCCGGCTTCGATGTTCGAGTGGATTGCATCGTTACATGCAGAGTAATTGTTGATAGATTTGCTTCATATGAAAATTAGACACATCCTATTTTGCGCGACGGCCCTATTCTCCGCATTTCTCTATTCTGCTAATGGCAATGTGATTTCAATGACGACGGATGGCGACCATCGTCCCTCCGCTAAGATTACGGAGTTCAGGCCCGGAGAGTTGTGGAAAGATACTGATGGCGTGGCAATAAACGCGCATGGAGGCGGAATCATGTTCCATGGTGGAAAGTATTGGTGGTACGGCGAGTACAAGACGGAGGGGGAGGCCGGCAATCTGGCTCAAGTGGGAGTCAGTTGTTATTCTTCTGATGATCTTTACAATTGGAAGAATGAGGGCATAGCATTGGCCGTAAGCGATGAACCTGGTTCCGACATTGAACGGGGCTGCATTCTTGAACGTCCGAAGGTCATCTATAATGCCCTTACGGGCAAGTTCGTGATGTGGTTCCATCTGGAGTTGAAGGGAAGCGGTTATTCAAGTGCGCGCAGTGGAATTGCGGTAGCGGATAGGCCGGAAGGCCCTTTTTCCTTTGTACGCAGCACCAGAGCTGTTCCCGGCAAATGGCCGTTCAACAAGGACGAGTTCCCTGATGAAAAGGGCTTTCTTGCCAGAGATTTCGAGTCTGGGCAAATGTCCCGTGATATGACCCTATTTGTCGATGACGACGGCAAGGCATATCAGCTGTCCGCCTCGGAGGACAACTGGACGCTGCATATAGCTGAACTGACGGATGACTATTTGGACTACACCGGAAAATATGTGCGCGTGTTCCCTGATCGTCTCATGGAGGCTCCTGCTATATTCAAAAAAGACGGAACCTACTATTTTATGGGGTCGGGATGCACAGGTTGGGCTCCCAATGCGGCCCGTAGTGCGTCCGCACCGTCAATATGGGGACCATGGACTGAGCTCGGAAACCCGTGCGAGGGAGAAGGCTCTCAGCTGACCTTCAATTCCCAGAGCACCTTCATACTGCCGGTTGCCGGCAAGGCGAACACCTTCATCTATATGGGTGATAGATGGAATCCGAAGAATGCCATTGACGGGCGCTACGTTTGGCTACCGATTGAATTTGACGGTGACCGTTTCAAGATTCACTGGCGTGACAGTTGGAGATTCTAAAACGAACTTCCACCGATGAAGCCGCGGAGGAGGCGGTTGTCGCTGGTCGGGATGCTGGTAGTCGGCTTGTTGGTAGTCGGCTTGCTGCCGGTTGTCTGGTTCTTGACAGACTGGGTCGTCTTTACGATTTGTTTGCCAATCTTGTCAATGTCGAAAATACCTACGTCCGCAAATTCACCTTGCGAGTCTTGCCATAACGAATTCTGCGGTTTTATTGTTTATGGACAACAAATACAAGACAAATTGGTGTTTTGTTGTTTTAAGACAATGAAATCAACTCTATGATACAAGGGCAAATCTCTAAAATACGTAAAATTACGTATATGAATTTTGCTGCGGATTCCCTTTCTTTGCGAAAGTTAGGTTCAATGATCGTTTCCTAGATTGTCTATGATGATGCAAGGAATTAGATATCAATGCATTGTATATAGAGAGAAACCCTTAATACCATATTATTATGAGCACCAGACATTTATTCCTCCCTTTCCTTGTTGCCTTGGCTGGATTTGTCTCCTGCGATGAATTCAAACCTGAGGTAGCTGTCGGTTGTGTAACCGTGGACAATGAGTATTTCTGCGCCCTGACCAGTGCCATTGGCGGCGAAACTGATGGTAACCAGAAGTGGGCTTTCTATGATGAAGGCAAAGTCCGTGTCAATGTTTCCGGATATCGCTGCCGCTGCAAAGATACGGGGCACATCCCGTTCCATTTGTCTGTCATTGACATTGACCTTCCTGGCATTGCGACGATGCAGATTCCTCTTGAGGAGCGCACCGAAGGTGAAAATTACTTGAGCGGCAACAAGTCCGTCTCCGGTGTCCGACTGAACCACTACAAACTGTCCGACGACGGAAACTATCTCGAGATCGACCTTTCGATTACCCTGTACCGCGAAACGAAAGGAGACATCCGTGTCCTCTATAAAGGCGTCACCAATGTAAAAGCGTCTCGCAGGTGATTGCTTTTTGCAAGAAGTCCTGAGATGCGGTCTGTGTCGTTCGAATGTCTATTCTTTGTTGGATAGGTTCACATTCAATTGGTTTACATTTATCATTGGTAGGGGATACTTGGAGCAGTTTGTTCCTGCAGTCTTGACGACCAGAATTCCACGCATCGTTCCTATTGCCACACTTAGGAAGTGAGGCATGATGTGGTTGACCGTAATGCTTTGGTCCTCGTCATAAACGATGAACTGGCGGAGATTTTTTACTTCAAACTCGAATTTGTACAAACACTCAAGCACTACATCTCCGTCAAGTTCATAACGAGTACCGAAAAACAAGTTGAAGGTGTCGTTTTCGACATCGGGTTGAATTTGTGTTGAAAAACCAATCTGAACTGCATCAGGATTGACATCGTCCCCTATTTTTCCCGGAGACATCATAAAGCTTACTTCGCTGACGGAAATAAGCCTCATCTGGATATTTACATTATCTTCCGCCATAGTTGGTTAATTGTGGGATGTCGCGTGAAAACAATTGAAACTCTGGCTGTTATAAGTTCCATCATAAGAATCGGACGGGGTTATAAATTCTTTTGCCGGAACGAATACGTATTTCACTTCGGGTGCTTTTTTTATCTCTACCACGGGCTCGCCAAGCACGGAGGCAATCTTCGCCAGTGTCTTGGTCGTGAATCCGTGAGATCCGGTGAGCCATCTTGAAATTTCCGATTCGCGTTTGCCCATCCGCGTTGCCAGCTCGCGCTGTGTCATCTTTTTCTTCTTGAGAAGATCGTAAATGCGGTTTGCAATGTCAATATTAAGGTTAACCTCCTCCATCACCTCAGGAGTAACATTGGCGACGCATCTATCAAATAAAGGATTCTTTTTCATAATAAATATTATATGGTGATAGCTTCAATAATCATTTTAACTTTTTGGTAATCGTCGTAATCAGCATGAATCTTACGTGTCCCTATGAAAATTTGATGCTCAATGGAGCGCAGTTTGTTAACTATATCCAGTAAAATTGGATACGTTATATTTTTTCTGATCGCTAAGATACGGCATCTTTTTGAATTTCCAAACAAAACTTCACTTTTTTGTTAAGTTATCATTTGGCGGATTGCACGAAAAAGCCCTTTCGATTCTCAGGCAAAATGTGGATTTTTTTGTAACTTAGAGTTTTTGTGGTTTACAAAAGTTAAATACGATAAATCTTCATCTTCTGTTAGAAATTTGTTACTTTTGCTTAAAACTGACTTGCTGGACATGACTAGCTGTTAATTAATAACTTAATACATTGAATATGAGACTGTTTAAGAATCTATTGCCGCTGCTGTTAATGCTGATTGTAGTACTGCCTATGGCGGCACAAGGTGAAAGAACTATCAAGAGAAAAGTGGCTATAGGGCGTTTTTCAAATGAGACTCAGTATGCGAAGGGGTTATTTTATGATAAAGAAAATGATCCTATGAGAAAACAAGCTCTTGACATCCTGTCATCTAAACTTGCATCAAGTGGTAAATTTATCCTATTGGAAAGAGAGGACCTTGATATCCTCATGAATGAGGCAGGGGCCAACATGAACAAGATCGGTGCAGATTACATCATTCTCGGATCAATCACAGAGTTCGGCAGAAAGACAGAAGGAGAACAAAAAGTTTTTTCTTCGACTAAGACTCAGACTGTAGAAGCGGGAGTGAGTGTTCGATTAGTGGAGGCAACAACGGGGCTTATTATTTATTCTGATGAGGCTAAAGGCTATGCGGAAACTTCGAGTAAGCAAGTGATGGGCATTGGTGGTTCTGCCGGATATGATGCGACACTTAGCGATAAAGCTATTTCAGCAGCATTGTCTCAACTTGTTGAAAATATCATTAACAAGTGCATGGATAAACCGTGGAAATCATATATTGTTTCTGTGCAGGATGACTCATATGTTATATCAGGCGGTACTTCTCAAGGACTTGCGGCAGGTGACAGGTTTTTTGTGTATAGGAAGGGCAAGGTCGTGAAAAATCCTCAGACCGGAATTGATGTTGAACTGCCAGGGACTAAGATTGGCGAAGTTGTCGTTCAGTCTTCTTTTGGGGATACTCCAGAAACAGAATTGTCGTTTTGTTGTTATGAGGGAGAAACCTTGGATACTGATAATTTGATGAACTATTACATAATGGATAAATAGCCATGAAGAAGTTAATTGTTATAGCAGTATTTGCAATATTGTTGACAGGCTGTGGAGTTGGAACCTATTCAATACAGTCAGGTGTAGAAGATGCAGCGTATATTTCGTTTACAGATGATATTATGCAGGATATAACCGTCGTAGTTGACGGACAGTCCTTTGTTGTCAAGACTATAAAGCAAAAGGCCTACAAGAGTGGGAGGAATATTAGGCAGACCGTTTTGAATACCATTAAAACCGTTCCTGGGCAACATGAGGTTAAAGTAATGATTGATGGTTATGAGGTGTTTGGCAAAAAGCTGCTCCTCTCCACAGGTGAACATAAGATTCTTGAATTATGAAAAGACTCCTGACATTTGTTGCACTTTTATTCTGTTTTACCTCATGCGGAGTTACATCATTGTACTATTGGGGCGGTAGTCAGAATGGAGCAACAGCCTATGAAAATCTCACGTACAAAAACTATGATAAGCAGACTCCTGAGAGTCTTTGCAAGTTAATATGTATGTACGAAGACATCATAAGTAATACTGGTGGAACACGACAACTGCCGCCACCGGGTATCTGTGCGGAATATGGATACTTGCTCCTTATTCCTGAAAATGCCGTAATCTTTGCGGAGCATGCGACCGCGATGCAGAAGAAGTTATTGTATTCTTCTGATTATCCTTCTTTTTTTCTGCAAAGGGCAAGGAACTGCTTAAAATGGAGATTGAGTTGTATCCTGAATCGGCAAAATTCATTGCCCCTCTCATTGATAGATTCTGTAAATGAGTTGTCTTATGAAAAAGATTATATACTTCTTGCTTTTTTGCTGCATAATAACTTCTTGTGGCTCAGCGAAAATGGTTACCAGAGAGTCTCAATATGCGAAGATGTATGAAGAAAAGCCTCTCACGCTGCTTGTGATGCCTCCAATCAACAACTCCGCAAATGTGGAAGCTAAAGATTTGCTCTATACCTCAATCAGCAGGCCATTGATTGAGGCCGGATATTATGTTATTTCTCCTTTGTTGGCTATGGACGTGCTCAAAACAGAGAGCGCATATGATTCTGAGATGTTCTTTGACGCGTCTCTTGCTCCGTTCCAGAATTACTTCGGTGCTGACGCTGTGGTGTTTTCTATAATCGATACGTGGGCAAAGAAGGGGTTGGGTATAGAAACTAAGATCAGATATGTCATCAAGTCTGCATATACAAATGAAGTTCTTTTTGACAGAAGTTGCGATTTGTTCCTGGACTTGTCTGTTGATTCTGGAGCTTATGGTTTGATAGGTACGTTGGTGGACTTGGCTGCCTCTGCAATAAATACGGCTGCAACAGATCATATTATTGCCGCAAGAAAGGCAAATTACTATATTTTCAGGGATATTCCCAGGGGAAAGTATAGCCCTGAATATATGAACGATAAGAATATTGATGCGGAAAAGAAGGATATTGTAGCAAGGGTTAAGTAAGAACTTCCTGCATAATTTTGAGGTTGATGTTGTTTTTCGGCTTCTACTTTTTGTTTGCCAGAACTCCGGAAAAGGCTATTTTTGACAATTTTCTGTGCACCGACGCATAATGGGGGCGGCAATGCTATTGCTAAAATAACAATATTTTGCTATTTTAGCGGTAAATACTAATAATCGCGCGTCGCTAAATACTAAAATAAGTGCGCCGCTAAATACTAAATATGATACGCAGGCAAATACTGATATGGCAACACCTGGGGAAAAATTAGCAGAGTCTTTGCAGGCTCTTAAAGAATTGCAGGACAAGGATAACAGTCTGGTGATATATGGTACAACCCAATTGAGCAGAACTCATCGTGATCGGCTTAAGATGAATGGTTGGCTACAAGAAGTTCTGAAGGGATGGTATATAGTAAGCAAGCCTGGTACAGAGGGAGATACGACCGTATGGTATTCGTCTTTCTGGAATTTCATAAAGGCGTATTGCAATAGAAAATATGGAAACCAATGGGTGCTGAGTCCGGAACTGTCTTTGGATAGATGGTCAGGAAGCACGGTGATTGCAAGTCAATGTATCGTCAGGACTCCGGAAGGAGCCAATAATATTACAAATCTTCTTTACGGCACTTCAATATTTCCGATTAGGGGTAAACTCCCGGAGACTATCGTCAAGGATCCTGTGTCAGGAGTCAATGTCTATACTCTTGAGGAGGCGTTGATAAATGTATCACCTTCCTATTTTGTGCTTAATGAACTGACCGCCAAGATCTGTCTGTCATTGGTTCGCGACTCCTCCGCTATACTCCGACTTCTTGCAGACAATGGGGCTTCAGTTCGGGCAGGGCGTATCGTAGGAGCGTTCCGTCATATCGGAAGAAGTGAGATTGCTGATGATATTCTCATGACAATGAGAGGGTTTGGTTATGATGTGAGAGAGATGAATCCTTTTGAGAAACCCTCTGGAGAACATCTGATGTTCACTTCCCCATACGAAGCAAGGATTACTCTGATGTGGAAAGAGATGAGGGCGCAGATACTTCCTCTGATAGATATGCCTGAAAGGAGAATTGAGGATGTCAGAGGATATATGAATTCTCTGGAAGAGAAGTATAAGGATGATGCCTATCACTCATTGTCAATCGAAGGATACAAGATTTCTGCCGAACTTATAGAAAAAGTAAATAGCGGCAACTGGAATCCAGATGAAAAAGATAAAGAGAATAAGAATGCATTGGTAGCAAGAGGATATTATCTCGCATTTCAGTCTGTAAAGGACAGTGTCCTGGAAATACTTGAAGGAGGGGAGCCTGGAGTAGTCGCAAAAAAAGATCACCAACAATGGTATCTCCAGATGTGGTCGCCGTTTGTAGGGGTAGGCCTTTTGAAGGCTTCGGACCTTATAGGGTATCGAAACAATCAAGTGTACATAAGGGGCTCCTTACACACACCTTTGAGTCCTGACAATGTGCGTATTACAATGCCTGTGCTGTTCAAGCTGCTGGCAAATGAGCCGAGTGCGATAGTCAGGGCTGTGCTTGGTCACTTTTTCTTCGGATATATTCACCCCTATATGGACGGGAATGGCAGAATGTGCCGTTTCCTGATGAATGTGATGTTGGCCTCCGGCGGCTATGACTGGGTGGTAATTAAGACAGACAAACGCGCAGAATATATGGCTGCGCTGGAGACAGCAAGCACAAAAGGCGACATCCTGCCTTTTGCAAAGTTTGTCCTTTCGATTCTCAGGCAAAATGTGGATTTTTTGTAACTTAGGGGGCGTAAATATGAATGCCCAATGGACCCTATATACAACTATTCCCTTTGTGCCGCGCTGCCGTTGATGTTGTTTTTCGGCTTCTACTTTTTGTTTGCCAGAACTCCGGAAAAGGCGATTTTTGACAATTATCTGCGCTCCCGACGCATAATGGGAGCTGCAATGCTGTTGCTCGCGGCCAACTATTCGGTGCATTTCTTTATGAAAGTCCGTTTCAATGACGCCGATGCCGCCATCCTCATAAACCTGTCCACTTATTTCCTGTGCTACTGGCTGTTCAGCTCGGCCCTTACCACATTGCTTGACCGCAATTATATCACCAGGCGCAGACTATTGACGCATATTTCATTGTGGATACTGTTTTCCGCGATCTCCTGCATTGTCCTGAAACTGTTGCCGGAAGGGACTGCTCAGACAGTGGCGATATTGGCTTTGGCTGTGTTGCTGGTCGTATATGGACTGTTCCTGACATGGCGTTTGCTGCGGACTTATCACAGGGTCATCCGCATTTTCGACGAAACCCATGCGGACGACATCGGGGCCTATATCAAGTGGCTTTCCGTGTTTACCTACTGGGCCATCATATTCGGAGTGGGCTGCGGACTGCTGACGTTCCTGCCCGACAGATACGTCTATGTCTGGATTCTGATGTCAATCCCGTTCTACATCTATCTCTTCCTTTGTTATCTGAACTATATGCTGTTTTACGAGCAGGTGGAAAGTGCAATGGAGGTCAATGAAGGGCTGGATCATTTTGAGGCGGAACCGACGCAAGAGACACCGTCATACCATGCCGAAATCGCGGAAAGAATCGCGGGTTGGATCAATGCTGATGGTTACGTCAGGACAGGCCTTACAATTAAAGACTTGTCGGAACAGCTTCATACCAATCGTACCTATCTCTCCGAGTACATAAATACCACATACGGAGTGTCATTCCGTGACTGGATTGCAGGGCTCCGCATTGACTACGCGAAACGTCTGCTCGTACAATATCCGAAACTGACGCTTGCCGACATTTCAGAAAGATCCGGCTTTTTGTCTCCGAGTCATTTCATCCGCATCTTCAAGGAAAACGCCGGATGTACGCCTACCAGATGGCGGAAAAATAGCCTAAACGACAAAGATGTGCGATTCTGACAATTGAAACGCTATTTGTCATCGGGAATCGGCCCGAAATGAATTCTCTTTGCTTTCTTTGTAGGCCGAAATCAAGTAGTCCTCTATTAAGCATATAACTATGGATAAAAGAATTCTGACACATCTTGTCCTCCTGACATTGATCATCTCCTGCTCGAAAGGCAAACCTCATCAGACACCACATCCTGACCAGGGCGCGGTGGTGGTGACTGCCGACTGGAGCGGGAAGAGCAGCGAGGCGGACATCCCCCAGAAGTACGTTCTGAGAATCGCTGACGTGAAACAGGAAGTGAGCGGAGAAAAGAATGCGTTCAAGCAGCTTCTGGACCCGGGACAATACAGTCTGGCGGTGTACAACACGCCTGAGCATATTGCTGTTGCAGGCAATGTTGCTTCCATGGAAAAATCATCGGCAGGTGACATTGACCCTATGCCTGGTTATCTGTTCGCATCTGTGCAGGAAATCTCTGTCCTGGCGGACGACTCGCTCCGTGTCACGGCGCCTATGAAACAGCTGGTCCGCAGACTTGACCTCGAACTGACAGCCACGGAAGGCGACTACAGTCGTGTGCAGTCGGCAACGGCTACGCTTTCGGGAGTGGCATCTGCAGTGAACATTGAAACAGGCGAACGTAGCGGTGCGGCAACGGTGACGGAAACCTTCACACAGGACGGGCAGACATTCAGTTTGTCTTTCAGGCTGCTCGGCATTGTCCCGAATGAATCGCAGACGCTGGTGGTGAACATCACATACGCAGGCGGCGAAACCCAAAGAATCGAGAGCGGACTCAGCGACGCACTGAAGGGGTTCAATGATGAGGTCAAGCCGATGAAACTCACCGGGAGCCTGCATCTTCCGCTCGAATTGGGGTCTTCTGCGGCAATCGGTGCGTGGAACGGAGGCAACTCAGAGACTGTTTTTTCTGATAAAGTGAAATGTTATAAGGCAGATGACCTTAAGATCGGTGATTACTTCTACTCGGACGGGACATGGAGCGACGGCGGTCTCCGCAAAATCTATTCTGACGGAAGAAGGGAAATTGCCGACCCTAAGCCGGGTCCGGACAGAAGTGGGGGAAAGGTGGTTATCGGCATTGTCTTCCAGACGGATCCGTATCGTATCGGATTGGCCGAAAAGGAAGCTCTCGGTGGCGAGGCTCACGGTCTTGTAATGGCGCTCAGGAACACTTCGGTCACCAGTTCCGTTCAGTGGGCTGCTAACTTCAACTACCTTGATGAGGGACTTACAAAAATTCTGACCCAAAAGCAGCTTTACGAAGATATCAGCGGATATGCGAACAACAAGCATATTCTCAGCAATCGTGGCAGTTTCGACAATTATCCTGCATTCAAAGCGTCGAAAGAATATCCGGCTCCGGCGCCTGCGACTACGACCGGCTGGTTCCTCCCGTCCTCAGGCCAATGGTGGGACATTCTGCAGAACTTGGGCTCAAGTCATGATTTGGCCCAGTCAGATCAGCAAAACTCATCGGCCACTGAAGATCCTGACGCAGCTGGGTTCGTTTGGAATGGTAATGTGGCCGCCGCTCTGAACGGATGGCTGTCAGAGGTCGCGGCTGAGGGCAAAAGCACATTCGACGAACCAATGATGTGGTTTTGGTCGTCTTCGGAGTACTCGAATGACTACGCGCTAGCTTGGAATGTAACTATTTATGGTTGGTTGAAAAGCAGTCATAATTCGAAAGGATTTTGGGGATATGTACGTCCGATTCTCGCTTTCTAGGATTTTATGTCATTGATGATAAATACATTCGTTATGAAAACATACAATATATTATACAGATCATTGCATTTGACGGGACTCCTCCTTGTCATTGCGTCGTGCGGAAAGGATGAGGCCGTGTCGCCTGCGGGTGCTGAGTCGGGACAATCTCTGGCTGTCTCCATCATTGACAGTGGATATGCATCGGCCGAAGGGCCTGCTACCCGTGCGGTTGAGGATGGTTATATCACCAAGTTCAGCGAAGGTGATTCCTGTGGCCTGTATTTGCTTCGAGGCGGTCAGACTGTCTATTCCAACCTGAAGCTGACCGCTGAAACGGATGCTGCTACAGGCAGGCTCGTCTGGAGGCCGGAGACTGGAAAAAGTCTAGCCGGAGGATTGCCTGATGAAAACTATTATATCTACTATCCATATCAGTCGGACATGGCAGGCAAGACTGCGGCTTCTACAGGTGCGGCATTGACAGATGCGGAATTCTTTGCTCCGCTGATCGACTCGTGGCAGCCGCGAAAAGACCAGAGCGCTTATGAGGCCTATGCCGCCTCGGACCTTATGACGGCCAATGGAAGTGTGGAGACCGGCACAGACAACAGCCTCACATTGACTTTCTCTATGGCACACCGTATGGCGTTGGCCGTAGTGGAACTGCCGGCGTTTGGTTACAGGTTTACTAATAAGCCCAGCATCCCGGACTATGTCATCTCCGGTCCGACAGAGTTTGATTCCGAGGCTTTGCCGTATCTTATTTCCGACGGAATCTGCCGCTATCTTTTCCATCCTTCTGCAGGCGTGGAATTATCCGCCTACAATGACAGGCTGCAATGTGAATTTTCGATTGAAATCCAGCCCAATCAAATTTCCGGCGGCAGTTACAGGATATACAAGATCGATGGCGGAAGGGTCGTGAAACTTCACACCTTGCGGGTTGGTGATTTCTTTCTGGCCGACGGCCGTCTGCTCCCGTATGATACTGATAAGGAGAAGGTACAGGCCTCCAATGTCGTGGGCATTGTTTTCCAGACCAATCCGGGGCGTGTCGGGGAGGCGGAGCGGAAAGTGCTTGGAGGTGAGGCGCACGCGCTTGTGATGGCTCTGAAGAATGCCGCGGTCGATGTTACTTTTTGGATTACCAGACCTACCGAGCCATACTTGCCTGCTTGTCGCTCAAAAGCGGAGGGTTATAATGACATAAGCGGATATTGGAATAGCGAGCAGATGCGTAAAGCTTGTGGCGACTTCAGTAATTATCCGGCGTTGAAGGCGGTAGATGAATACAATAAATATTATCCTGTTCTTGCGACTACGACCGGCTGGTACCTTCCTTCATCTGGCCAATGCTGGGATCTGCTGCAGTATTTAGGTGGTTGTCCGGCTCTGGCTGATCCGGCGGAGCAGACTTCTGATGCTTTAGGATATAATCAAAGAAAATATCAAGGCGATGTCCCGGCCGCATTGAATAAATGGATGGCCAAGATTGCCGATAAGGATAAACATACATTCGCGTCTTATGATAATATCTGGACATCTACGTGGTGTGAATCTACGATTCATAATTGGTACATCTCTTCCGCAGGCTATATTTATTGCCGCTATTTGTTTACGGCCATAGACCATGGTAGAATGATAGTGCGTCCTGTCCTGGCATTCTAGTCTTCGCGGTCCCTGTGAAGTAACCTTAAAGCTTACAGCGCGCCTGGCGCGCCGCATCGTCCGATAGCATTTAGCTTCCATAAAAGTTTACTTTTTTTGGTAAACTTTTTTCAGGACGATTCATGAAGCGCATTACTTAAGTAATTGGATATCAATAATATAGCCATTTTCAGAGTTGCCAAAACCACAACTCTGAAAATGGCTATATTATTGAGTGCTAACGCTTTACGCGCTGCGCCCCGTGTATCGTCGTAACCGCGGAGACGCTTACCGCTTACCGGAGACGCTTACCGGAGACGCTTACGATGCTGTCGTCGTTCTTCTCTGTCGGCAGGAAGACTACAGTCCGAAGGCCTCTTTGACTTTCGGTACGGAGTCGAGGAGTTCCCAGCCGAAGAACTGCAGAACTTTCTCTACCTGTTTGCCGTCACGTACCACTTTTACGGACTTGGTATATGGCTTGCGTCCTACGTGGCCATAACTTGCGGTCGGCTCGTAGATAGGATTCTTGAGCTGGAATTTCTCAATGATTTTAGCAGGCCTCAAGTCGAAAATTTCATTGATCTTCTCTGCGATGGCTGCGTCAGTGAGCCCGTTGGCTGCTGTGCCATAGGTGTTTACGAATACACTGACTGGTTTTGCGACACCGATAGCGTAGGCCAGCTGGACCAGAACTTCTTCAGCGACACCGGCAGCTACAAGGTTCTTCGCGATGTATCTTGCTGCGTATGCGGCTGACCTGTCCACCTTTGACGGGTCCTTTCCTGAGAATGCTCCGCCACCGTGCGCACCACGTCCGCCATAAGTATCGACAATGATTTTGCGGCCGGTCAGACCAGTGTCGCCATGAGGACCTCCGATGACGAATTTGCCCGTAGGATTGACATGAAGAATGAAATCATTCTTGAACAGAGACGCGGTCTTTTCCGGGAGGGAGGCAATGACCTTAGGCAGAAGGATTTCCCTTACGTCCTTTTCGATCTTGTCGTGCATTGCCTTGTCCACTCTCTCCTGGCCGAACTGACGCACAGCCTCGTCATACTTCATATTTCCGAGTTCTGGTGCCACGAATTCATCGTGCTGTGTGGAAACAACGATAGTGTGGACGCGTACAGGGTGATTGTGCTCGTCATATTCGATGGTGAACTGGGATTTTGCGTCAGGCCTGAGATATGGCATCAGGTCGTGGCTGTTCTTTCTGATATCTGACAGAATCTGGAGTGTCAGATGTGAAAGAGCCAGCGGCAGCGGCATGTACTCTTCCGTGTCACGGCAGGCATAACCGAACATCATGCCCTGGTCTCCGGCACCCTGATCTTCAGGATTTTCCCTCACTACACCTCTATTTATATCTGCACTCTGCTCGTGAATAGCTGAAAGAACACCGCAGGAGTTTCCGTCGAACATATAGTCGGCCTTGTCATAGCCGATATTGTTGATGACCTTCCTTACTGTGGACTGGATATCCACATAAGCGTGTTCCGCCCTCACTTCACCGCCTACCACTACAAGGCCGGTGCTGCAGAAAGTCTCGCAGGCAACTTTGGAATCTTCGTCCTGTCTCAGGAATTCGTCCAGGATAGCGTCTGAAATCTGGTCGGCAACCTTGTCAGGATGTCCCTCAGAAACAGACTCTGATGTAAATAAGTAGTTCATATCCAATATTTTTAAAATCTTCCAGCGCAGGTGGTTCAGGTATCTGCGTCAATGCTTTTTCACGGCTCCTGACAGTCGTCCGGACACAAAAAAACGTCCCACTGATGTGGAGACGTAACAAAAACACAAAACATTGATATGAAAAGTGGTTTCCGCGCTACGCGGTCACCGGTTGTCAACATTTTAGCATTTTTTAACGTGGTTGCAAGCAGGCAAATCTCTCCACACCAGTTCTGCAAAGTTAAGCTGATATTTCCGAATAGCAAAATATTTTTTCAGAAAGAAAAAAACTCCTGCCGACGATATATCGGAACAGCATCGGTCAAACGGTGATTTGAACGCTTTAAATTGTATTTAAAAAGAGACGGAAATATGTAATTAGCACAATTTTAATTGTTTTAGTGTTTTATATTTGTAAGTAATAACCTAAATTTGCATACAAACTATAATAATAATTACATCTATGAATTATTCATTAAAGCATTTGTTACTCGCCGGCATCGCTATGTTGGCAGGTACGCTAGCCTATGCTCAGGTGACAACGTCTTCAATGAACGGACGAGTTACTGATGAAAAAGGAGAACCGGTAGTCGGAGCAGCTGTGGTAGCTACTCATGAGCCTTCCGGTACTGTTTACGGAGCTATTGTTAACCAGAATGGTCAGTACACCATCAATGGTATGCGTGCCGGAGGACCTTACAAGGTAGAGGTTTCCTCAGTCGGTTACAATTCTCTTCTCTTCAAGGATGTAACTCTCCAGCTTGCTGAGACTTACAACCTTAGCGCAACACTTAAGGAGTCAACAGAATTCCTTGAGCAGGTTGTTGTCATTGGTACCGCGAAATCCAAGTTCAGCAATGAGCGTACAGGTGCAGCCACCAACATTGACAACTCTCAGATTGCTGCGCTTCCTACGGTTTCAAGAAGCATTACCGATGTGACAAGACTTTCTCCTTATGGCGGAAACGGAATGTCATTCGCCGGAGCTGACGGACGTACCGCAAACTTCACTGTGGACGGTGCCAACTTCAACAACAACTTCGGTCTCAGCGAAAAGCTTCCTGGAGGCGGCAGCCCTATCTCAATCGACGCTATCGAGGAAATGCAGGTGGTTATTTCACCATTTGACGTTCGTCAGACAAACTTCATCGGTGGAGGAGTCAATGCCATCACCAAATCAGGTACCAACACCTTCAAGGGAACCGCTTATGTATATCATAAGAATGAGAACCTTCGTGGTGATGCAATATGTGGAGAGCAGATTACAGGCGCACGCGCCAAAGACCGCACCACCACTTATGGATTCACACTCGGTGGCCCGATCGTCAAGAACAAACTCTTCTTCTTCGTGAACTACGAGTATGTGAAAACCCCTACTATCGCAAACAGGTGGAGAGGTTCCGAGGACGGCAAGGAGGATGCCAACAACTATATTTCCCGCACAAAACTCTCTGATTTGCAGAAAGTTTCAGATTTCGTAAAAGATAAATATGGTTATGATACCGGCTCTTATACAAATTTCCCTGCTGACGAGAGCAACCAGAAGATTCTTGCCCGCATCGACTGGAACATCAATGACAAGAACCACCTCGCAGTTCGTTACAACTACACATTGAACAGAGGTTGGAATGCGCCTAACAAGACATCTATGGATGGTGGTACCCGTGCTTCAGGCGCCCGTACATCACAGTACTCCATGTCATTTGCAAACTCAATGTATGCAATCGACAACTCAGTACATTCTGTTTCCCTCGACTTGAACAGCCGCATAACTGACAACCTTTCAAATCAGTTCCTCGCTACATTCTCCAAATTGGACGATACACGTAGCACAGGCTCAAGCGAGTTCCCGTTCATCGACATCTTGGACGGTTCAGGACAGAACTACATGGCTCTCGGATACGAGCTCTTCTCTTGGAACAATGCGGTGCACAATACCATTGCCAACGTAAGAGACGACCTCACCTGGTATCTTGGAAACCACAAGGTTACAGGAGGTCTCCGTTATGAATATCAGATGGCTGACAACGCTTATATGAGAAACGGTACCGGTTATTACCGTTACAGCAGCCTTGATGATTTCCTCAATGGCGCAGCTCCTGAAATCGTGAACCTTACCTATGGTTACAATGGAGAGAAAAACCCTGCTGCACGTGTACGTTTCAGCCAGGCAAGTATCTATGCTCAGGACGAATGGTCTGTACGCGAGAACTTCAAACTTACATACGGTGTTCGTTTCGACGGTTTGTTCTTCAACAACAAGGATGTCGTTACCAACAATGCCATTCTGAAACTCAACTACTATCCGAAAGCTAAAGATTTCAAGGAGACCCACATTGACACGGGCAAATGGCCTGGCGCTCAGCTGGCAATTTCTCCAAGAGTTGGCTTCAACTGGGATGTGTTTAACAACAAGAGCCTGAAGGTTCGTGGTGGCACCGGTCTCTTCTCTGGCCGTCTGCCTCTCGTGTTCTTCACCAATATGCCTACAAATAGCGGTTCAGTGCAGTATCAGGCTCAGATCAATGCCAAGAATGCTGCAAAGAAAGGCTTCACTATGGCAGAGTTTGCAGGCGGATTGGTTAAAGATGCCAACGGCAAGGTGACAACCAATGCACTTTACCAGAAACTTCTCGGACTCGGATATCCAGCCAACTACAGGCCGGAGGACGGAACAGTTCCTTCTTCAATCAGTGCGGTAGACAATAAGTTCAAGATGCCTCAGGTATGGAAGACTTCATTGGCAGTAGATTATGCTATTCCTACATCATTCCCATTCTCAGTTTCAGTTGAGGGAATCTTCAACAAGACTATCAATGGCGTTATGATTTCCGACTGGAGTATGAAAGACGCTGGTTCATATGCTAAATTCAATGGCGTGGACAATCGTCCTATTTATCCTGATTCATTCCGTAACGGAACGAGCGCATTCGTCCTTGAAAATACTAACAAGGGATATGGATATTCTGCAAGCGCAACCGTCAACATGACCCCTATTCCTGAGGTCAATATCATGGCTGCCTACACTCATACCGCTTCCAAGGAAATCACCAGTATGCCTGGTTCCAATGCGGAGTCTGCATTTACTTATGTGCCTACAGTAGCTGGTCCTAACTACATTGATCTGCACAATGCAATCAACGTCATTCCAGACAGATTCATCGCTTCTGTAACTCACAATGACCATTGCGGTAACCACTTCAGCCTCATATATGAGACTTGGCGCGGCTCAAGCAACTACTCATATATGCTGTCAAACGATATGAATGGTGACGGTTATGCTTACGACGCAGTGTACATCCCTACTGACGCTCAGGTCAAGAACGGTGACTTCCGTTTCGTTTCCGATGACGACAGAGACAGGTTCATGGCATTCGTCCACAAGGACAAATACCTCAGCAAGCATCAGGGCCAGTACGCTGAAGCATATAGCGTATATTCTCCATGGGTGCACAGAGTAGATTTCAGCTACAAGCACGACTTCAAGGTTAAAGCAGGAAAGACCACCAATATCCTTCAGCTTGGTTTCGATATCAAGAATCTCTTGAATCTCTTCAATTCAAACTGGGGCGTGATGAAGATCCTTAATCCTGCTATCGGTACAGAGGCCAAGATTCTCAAGTATGAAGGTGCTGACGCTGACGGATATGCGAAATTCTCTACTCCTAAGGGCGTTACCGGTAACACCAAGACCTTCACTCCGAACCATGCTATCGGTCAGTGCTGGTATGCTTCTATCGGTATCAAATATATGTTCAACTAATTCATTCGGGAACTTATATGAAACTTAAATATATAATACCGGCAGCAATCGCTGCTATGACAATGCTGGCAAGCTGTTCTGAAAATGACACGCTTGAGCTTGACAACATTAAAGTCTCCCAGTCATATATCACGCTTCCTGAAAAGGGTGGAGATGTAACTGTAGAGATAACTGCATCGGAAGATTGGACATTCGACATTGATTTCGATGTTGAAGAGAAAAAACTCGATGATGAGAAGGGTGTAGTGAAATACTATGTCCCTACCAAACAGCTGGACTTGAAGGACAATTCATGGTTCACGGTATCTGCAAGAAGCGGTTCCAAAGGAAAAACCAAGGTAACTTTCCACGCAGATGCGACAACAGACAGCAGATCTTCTGCTCTTCAGATCAAAGCCGGTGACAAGATTCAGAACGTCATCGTAGCCCAGACAGCTGGTGCGCAGGAGGTGAAGGCCGTTTCCGTAAAAGATGTAATCGACGGCACTGACGGCAAGACATATCGTGTAAAGGGTTTTTGTACAGCTATTTCCAACACTAATTATGGAAACTGGGATATGTCCGACAGCGAAGGCAACAGCATTATGATTTACGGTACGGTAGATGCTACTGGCTCATATAACTGGAACTCATTCAACATCGCTGTAGGTGATGAAGTTGTGGTCGAGGGCCCGAGAGTTACTTACGGTTCTACCATCGAACTCAAAGATGCTTCATTTATTTCCGTAAAGAAAGCTCTTCTTGCTTGCGACGATGTAAACAAATTCCTTGCAAAAGAGGCTACATCTTTCGAACTTAAAGTGGTTCAGAAAGGCGACGGCCTTTCATTCGAGACAGATTCAGATTGGCTGACTATCGAAGGCAATGGTTACACTTCTGACGGCAAGGGTAATCTTACTTTCAAAGTCAATGTCAAAGAAAATACAACAGGTGCAGATAGAACAGGTACTATAGTTATAAAGAGTACCAAAGTTATAAAGAGTACCAAAAAGGAGGATCAGACGATACTTCCTGTCAGCATTACCCAGTTAGGATCTTCAACTGTTGCTGAAGGCGGAATTGCGGCTATCAACGCTGTTCTCAAGACATCGACCAACAAGAAGAACCCAGCCAAATTTGACTATGTTCTCAAAGGAGCAAAGGTAACATATAAGAATGGCAGCAACACCTTCATCGAGGATGAAACTGGCGGACTTTATGTGTACGACAATAGTGTTACTCTCAAGGTCGGTCAGGTAATCGACGGACGTGTATGGGGTAAAGGTTATGCTTATAATAATCTTCCACAGGCTACTGCACTTAATCTTCAGTTGGCTACTGTCACGACTCCTGAAGATAGCAAGGTAGAACCGAAGGCTGTTACTCTTGCAGAGTTGAAAGCTAATTTTGATTATTATATCAACCGTTACGTGAAAATCTCAGATGCTAAGGTGGAAACCGAAATCGACGCCAAATATTCTGTGGTAAAGAGTAACGGAAAGATTACCGATGGCACCAATACATTCGCGCTGAGGATTCAGAATACTGGAACGTTCGGTAAAGATGAGAATGGTAAAGACAAGAAAATCTACATGTACATTCAGGCAGCTAAAGATGCCAAAGTAGATGTAGTATGTATTCCTTCAGTATTCAAGTCTGATAAGCAGCTTCTTATCTACGAGCAGAAATGGGTTGAGGTTAAGAAATAATCTCCCATTCTAAATGTAAATGCGGGCGACCCCTAACCGGGCCGCCCGTTTTCTATTCCGGAAAAAGCGGACAAAATCCTGTGTGCTTATCCTTTCAGCAGTCTCTCACATGTGGTGGCGATTTCTTCGATGATTTCCTGGCAGCGGGACTCTGGTATTTTGATGTCAGTGCCGGCATTGACCAGGTCTGCCTTGGTGGGGAGGCCGTTGCCCATTACTGATGTCGCATGCTCGCCTCGGTAGCCTTCGCGACAGAGCGTCAGGTCGTATGCCGGGCTTATGCGCCAGGCGCCGGCTTCGCAAATCAAACTGAAGTTTTTCGGATGATCGTCCTTGTTTTTGGCTATGACATTGAAAACCATTCTTTTGAACTGCTGCTCGACCTGTGCAGGGTCTTGCGTTAGGAATCCGGTCAGATGCAGCAGATTCCGGTAATCCATCGTAAGTTCATTCAATGACAGCCCAAGCAATGCGCCGGCAGTCGCGACATGAAGGCGTTTTCCGTCTCGGACGTCGAATCGTTTGGACGCAAAATATTTATTGTCAATGAGTTTGAATTCCGGAACTTCTATCCCGCAAGCAGCGGCCGCCACATTGTAATCGTACTCCATCTTGCCGAAATCAGCAGGATCATAAACGTGCCGGAACTTTACCAGCCACTCTCCTTCATCATCTTTCATCAGGCATTTTGGACGGCACCCACCGGAATTACCGCTATTGAAGTATAAAACATCTTCATCCTTGTCCGACTTCTCAGACAGGACATTGAAAGCTAAATCTTGAAGCTCGTCCAGTTCAGGCAGAGCCTTGTCTTCGCCCACAAAAGTTTCAGGCAGGTAGGCCAATGCTCCCATACCGGACTCGCCCACGATGCTCAGCATCTGTACCGGAGTCAATGTCGAAGCGTCAATGCCTTGTTTCCGTAGAAGCCGGCTGAGCAGGTAGCGGCCGTATCCGTCAGGAATGCTGTCATCGAATATTCCGAAATTGCCTGCAAATGAATCTTTCTGGGCAATGAAAAGGTCCTGGCGCAGAGGTAATTCCAGAGGTGAAACAGAAAATCCGTCGGCCAGCCATTCTCTTGAATATTGGAATACGCAATGCCTGTTGTCGGGAGCCATTGCAAGTTCACCGACCTTGCGGCCTTCCATATGTACGCTAAGTTTATTTATGATTTTCACGTTGACCTCTCTTTCTGTTTTTGTTGTTGTTGATGGTGTCGAGCTCCTTCATTGTGGTGAAGATGGCTTCGGACATGAGTTTTTTCACGTCGGATGAATAGCCCAGGGCCTTGGCTATGGCTACATAGGAGGCCAGGGAGATAGTGTGGAGGCTCTCGAATTTCGCTATGGTGGAAACTGGGACGTCGGACCTCTCGCAAAGATATTTGCGGGTCCAGCCTTTTTCGAGACGACGTTTTTTCGCATTGGCCGCCATTACCTTCAAAATGTCGTCAATGCTCTCCGGGTTATATTCGTAATACATACAATTGTATCTGTTATCTGCAAAAATAGCAATAAAAATCAATATAGTAGTAATTATATCTAAAAATTGAAGCTGTCGGCCGAAAAATGGTGGCGGCGGACGACATATTGCATATTTAACGATTTAGTTTGGTTATTTCGGGATACTTGGCTATATTTGTAGTTCCTATGCAAGGCAATATAAATATTAACAAGCAATAACATGAAACTCAAATCTTTATTTTTAGGTTCATTCGCATTGACAGCAATGCTTTTTGCGCAGAGCTGTAGCGATAAGGATGAGACACCATCAGGTGCTCCTTCAGTGGAGATTGCTCCGGCAACTCTTACCTTCGACGCGACTTCTTCGACTCAGTCTGTAGAAGTTAAAGCTACACGTGACTGGAAAGCCACTCCTATGGTTGACTGGATTTCAGTAAATCCTGAGAAAGGTGCTCCTTCAAACGGTACCAAACTCGAAGTTACTGTCCTGAGCAACGACGGCGCTGACCGTACAGGTGTTGTGAAAGTGACTATCGGATTCGATACCAAAGAACTGAAAGTTTCACAGAAGGGTACAGGCGCGGCAACAGCAGCAGTCGTATATCACAATGATTTCGATAAAGAACTTGCAGTGAAAGGTTCGGATGGTTGGAAAACATATCTCGACTCTTTTGACGGTTGGAAGAATGAGTCCGGTTCAGGTATATCGACTGTGGAGTATGCTTTCAGCGGAATGTCTGCCAGAACCAATTCTTCTGGTACATCCAACAGCCAATATTCTGACTATTCTGGTTCCGGAAAGAACTATCTCTGGTTTGCAAAAGAGAATTATTTCCATGTGAAGAATATCACTCTTCCTGAAGGCAAGACAAATTATACGATTTCATTCGGTTCAGAAAGAAATCTGTATCAGGCCGCTGACAACACGTTTGTTCCTGAAGAGTTCCTGGTTTATGTCAGCAATGACGGCAGCAAGTGGGTTAAACTTGAGTATGCATTCCCTAACGGATTGAAAAACCGTCGTTGGGATCTCGCATCTTCTACCTTCACAGTTCCTTCAGGAACCAAGTCTCTCCACATCTACATCAAGGCGACACTTGCCAGTGCATATCTGATGGATGACTTCGACCTTAGCGTTGCTGCTTCTGCCGGTACCGCTATCGACTTCTCCAAGGGCATTGACCTCGGAACTGGCGGCGGAGAAACTCCAGAGCCGGCAGGAAACACCATCGCTGCAGTTTGCGCAGCCGCAGCAGGCTCAGCCGCAGACCTCAAGGATGTTCTGGTTACAGGTGTTACCACCCAGAGCTATGTGATTACTGATGAGACAGGAAGTGTGCTTGTCTTTGTAAAAGCTGACCCTAAAGTTAAAGTAGGTGACAAGGTCAATGTTGCCGGCACGACAAGTGAGCACAACGGCCTTATTCAGATTGCTACCCCTACGACCACAGTGGTTTCCAGCAATAATACTGTAACATATCCTGCTCCACTTGAGTTCACTGAGGCTAACTTGGCAGATACTCCTAAGAAAGTCACTTATGTCTCTTTCACCGGAAATGTCAAGAAGAACAACCAGTACTATAATATTTTCATCGGAAGTGTTACTAATAAAGCTCTTTCTTTATCTTATTATCCTGGCAACATGGATGAGTTCGTGGACTGCGATATCAAAGTGAAAGGATGGTATGTCGGTGGTGGCAACCACTATCAGATAGTTGCAACTGAAGTAGAGAAAGTGGAATCAACAGGTCCTAAGTTCTCTGTAAGCACTACCGCTCTTACAGCAAAGGCTGGTGATACTTCTGCTTCTTTCGATGTAAAGGGCAATGTGAAGTGGACGGTTTCTTCTGACAATGCTGCTTATACAGTATCTCCTGCTTCAGGTGATGGCGCAGGCACAGTGACTGTCAAGTTCGCGGCCAATGAGACTGAAAAGGATGTGACTGTGAAACTTACCGTTTCCACAACAGAAGAGGTTGCTACCAAGTCTTATACTGTAGTTCTGACACATAGCGGAAAATCAGCTGCCGTAACGGGCAAATTTACGAGCAATGTGAAATGGACACTTGGAACTAATTCGTATGATGGATCATCGAGCGGTTACAGCAAACAGTCGGCTGTGGTAAATGGAGAGGAAGTAAGCCAAGTTCTGAAATTGGGTAAAAAAGATGATGTTGGTAAAGCTACTCTTACACTTCCTGCCGGAACAACTAAGGTATCATTCTATGGCTTTAGTTGGAAAGGTACTAAAGCGACGTTAGTTGCTTCAGTTGGTGAAACCAAAGTTGCTTCTAAAGAGCTTACTGCTAATACGGGTGTTGCTGGTAACTCGCCATACAAAATTACTGTAAAGGATTCAGATCTTTTGACGATTGAACTTCCTTCTAAACTTGCAACTGATACTGATGTAGAGATTACTACAGCTGCGGCTGCAAGGGTTGTATTGTTCGCTGTCAACGCGGAATAATAAATAATAGGACTATACTTTTGGTATTAAAAGGGTGCCCGGAAAACCGGGTTGCCCTTTGTCCGTCTAAAACAACATTGTTTCAAGGGTGAAAAAATCATTGAAATATATAATGAAATGGGTGTTGGCACTGATGGTGTCAATGCCCATTGTTTCTTCCTGCGGCACTGACTCCGGTCAGTCGGGGCAGTCAAAAGTGTCATTGACCGTAAAGGGCGGCGAACTTGCGGAGTACAATGTGGGGGCAGCGAAGGGTGAGCAGTTCCTTGTGGTGGAGGCATCCGGAGAATGGAACATCATTGTTACGTCTGAGGTCTCCGGAGGTTCATGGCTCAAGGTGCATCCGTCATCAGGCACAGGAAGCCGCTCCAACGTGATTCTTGCATGGGAGGCCAATGGCTCTGAACAGTCCAGAACTGCGGTGCTGACACTGAAGGCGTCAGGAGCATCTGCGACATTGACATTGACACAGGCAGGCAAGAGCGAAACTCCTGAGCCGACACCGGGACCAAACCCAAATCCTAATCCTGGTCCGTCTGAGATCAAGGCAGGCTGGCTTGAGCTTCCGGCAATGCCGGAGGATAGCAAGTTCGGTTTCTTTTCGCACGATATGAAGATCGGCAATGTCAAGACCAGAAATTACACATATGCCTGGGATTACGAGAATCTTGTCGCTCCGTGGGTTGCCTATCCGCTCAGCACGTGGACAATCGGTTCGGGAAAACGTACTGATGCCTGGGGATTGGATCCTTCCCTTCCTGAGAAATACCAGCCTGTGCTGTATCGTGGATTCGAAGGCGGTTACGACAGGGGGCACCAGTTGCCGTCTGCGGACAGATTGAATTACGCGGCAAACGTAACTACGTTCTATGGCACGAATATGACCCCGCAGCGGTCTGAGCTCAACCAGCATTCCTGGGCGAATCTTGAAAGCAAGGTGCGCTCTTGGGCCAGCAGGGCGGACACTTGCTATGTGGTAACCGGCTGTATTACGAAAGGCAGCACAAAGACCGCAAGGGATAATGTCGGAAAGAGAGTGACCGTTCCTACTCATTATTACAAAGCAGTTCTGAGATATAGCAAAAACTCGACATTCGGTCATTCCGGATATATAGCCTGCGCGATTCTTCTGGAGCATAAAGGATATGGAGACAACAATAACTTCAAGCCTTATGCTATGTCCATCGACGAACTCGAGAAAAAAATCGGCATTGACCTTTTCGCAAATCTTCCTGCAGCGATCGGGGAGGATGCGGCGGCTAAAGTTGAGGCTGAGGACCCTGCTACAGTAAGCTGGTGGTGGTAACGTGATGGCACTAAAACACAAACATTGACAATGAAAAGAATAATTTACACAATCCTGGCTCTGCTGCTGATTTCCGTATCAGCGTATGCAGGCGGTCCGAAGCGTTATGTGCTCGGGTTCTACAATGTGGAGAATCTCTTCGACACATACCATGATGAGGGAAAGAATGACTATGAGTTCCTTCCGGACGGCAAGAACAAGTGGACAGAGCCGAAATATGAAAAGAAACTTCACAACATCGCCACGGTCATCAAGGCTATGGCAGATGAGAACAAAGCTTTCCATACAGTGCTGGGACTCAGTGAGATAGAGAACCGTCACGTGTTGGAGGACCTGGTCAGCCAGCCTGAAATCGAAGCGGCGAACTACCAGATTGTCCATTACGACGGCCCGGACAGACGAGGCGTCGATGTGGCGTTGCTGTATCGTCCGGAACATTTCACGGTAGAAGAGAGCAAATCCATTCCGTTTGACTTCAATTCCACGACCATCACCTTCACCATGGACAAGGAAGGACAGGACTATTTCCGTACACGTGACATCCTGATGGTCAGAGGGTTGCTCGACGGCGAGATGTTCGCATTCTTCGTGGCCCATCTTCCTTCACGTATCGGCGGCAAGGGACAGGACCTCAGAAGCCGTGGCGCGGAAATTATCTACGAGCACTCACTGGAACTGATGAAACAGTATCCAGGCATCAAGATTATGGTGATGGGCGACATGAATGACAACCCTACCGACGAGAGCATGGTAACATACATGCACGGCAAGGAGACCATCGCCGAAGTCGGCGAGCAGGACTTCTTCTCCCCGTTCTTGTCAATGCTCAAGGCAGGTTACGGCTCGCTCGCCTACAGAGGCACCTGGAACATCTATGACATCATCCTTGTAAACCAGGCGATGGCCAATGCTCCTAAGGGAACTCTGAAGATCCAGCCTATCGTGAAGAAGAAATACTACGGCCGCATATTCAGCCAGCCGTTCATGACACAGCAGGAAGGACAGTACAAGGGTACGCCGTTCCGTACATTCTCCAGCGGAACGTTCATCGGCGGTTACAGTGACCACTATCCGACCTACATCATCGTAAGCAACAAGTAATTACAGTATTCAATATGATTAAAAAATATCTTCTATCCATCTCAGCGCTGATTCTTTCGGTGGCGATGTCCGCTCAGAATCCTACCGGAGGCGTGAAAGGCGTTGTCGTGGACCGCTCTTCCAAGACAGCCTTGGACGGCGCAGTCCTGAAACTGTATTCAGGCACACAGGAAATCGCCACAGTACGCACAGGTGCTGACGGCTCATTCTATATTCCTGACCTCAAGGACGGTATGTACGACCTCGTGATCGAGAATTCAAACTATCTTCAGTCCAAGGTCAATGTCACTGTCAATGACGGTTATGTGAAGAATATGTTCAAGCTGTCATTGACCCCGGTCCACAAGGTAGGAGAAGTCGATGACGCGAGCTTCACCGAGTTCGACCTGGATGACTCAGGCTATCAGGACAGCCCGACCATCCTTTTCGGACAGAATGACGTGTTCAACAACATTGCAGGATACAACTTCAGTTCTGTTCGTTTCCGCGTGCGCGGTTATTCCAGTGAATCCCAGGATGTCTATATGGCAGGCGTGAGGATGAATGACGCGATTACAGGCTACACTCCTTACTCTCTGTGGAGCGGTCTGAATGAGGCGGTCCGCAGCAAGGAAAGTGTAAACGGTTCAGAGATTTCCGACTACGGCTTCGGTGGATACAACGGACTCACCAACATTGACCCGATGGCATCGAAGGTCCGCACCGGCTGGAGAGGTAGCGTGCTGACCAACAGTGCATTGTACCGTCTCCGTCTGATGATGACCTATTCTTCAGGCGAGCTCGATAACGGCTGGTCCTACGCATTCAGCGCATCTGCTCGTCTTGGCGGCAATGACTGGATCAAGGGCGTTTACTATCGTTCATTCGGCTACTACGGTTCCGTGGAGAAGAAGTTCGGCGAGGAGCACAAACTCGGTCTGACCTTCATGGCGGCTCCTGGTCAGAGAGGTGCACAGAACGGTTCTACCCAGGAGGTGTATGACCTTATGGGCGACAATATGTACAACTCCAACTGGGGTTATTACAATGGCAAGGTGCGCAATGCCCGCGTGAAGAAGACTCACGAGCCTATCGCCATCCTGAAATATGACTTCACCCCTGAGTCCAAGAAGCTGAAGGCTTCTGCTACAGTGCTTTACCGCTTCGGCAAGAACGGTTATACTGCACTCGACTGGTACGATGCTCCGGACCCGAGACCTGATTACTACCGTAATCTTCCGAGCTATTTCTTCATGGACAATACTGACTACAATCGTCTGAACTATTCCAAGTACATGTGGGCGAAAGAGCAGTGGGAGCAGGATATTCCTAGCATCACTCACATTAACTGGGACAGACTGTATGCTGTCAATGCCATGAACAGCACTGCTGACGGCAACCGCTCTAAGTATGTTATCGAGGAGCGCAGGACTGACCAGCAGGACTTGAACTTCGCTGCCAACGCGAAGTGGAGCCCGGTGAATTGTTTCACATTGGCCGGCGGCCTTTCATACAAATGGAACAGGACCGAGTATTACAAGATTCTGGACGATCTGCTCGGCGGTGACTATTACGTGAACATTGACCAGTTCGCAGAGAGGGACTATGCTTCTTCTGTGACAATGTACCAGAATGACCTGGACTATTATCTGAAGAACGGCAAGGCCCAGACATTGAAGCAGGGCGACAAATACGGTTACGACTACTATGCAAACGTAAGACGTGCAGAGGCTTGGGCTTCAGGCAAATTCTCCAAGTTCGGTCTGGATGTGGCATTGGCAGGACGTATCGGTTACACCAAATATTGGAGAGAAGGTCTTCTCCGCAAGGGTCTTTTCCCTGGTCTTGATGCCAATGGACAGCCGATGACTTACGAAGGAAAAGTCATCACGACTTACGACCCTATTACAGGTGACGCCATCACTTCGCTCGGCAAGTCCGAGGTCAAGGATTTCCTGACTGGTGCTGCCAAACTCAATGTCAGCTACGTGATACCTGGCGGCCACAGGGTTTATGCAAATGCCGCGTTCATCGCTGATGCGCCTAATTTCAACCAGGCGTTCATCTCCCCGAGAACAAGAAACAGCATTGTCCCGAACCTGAAGACAAACAAGACATTGACCGCAGACCTGAACTATGCTTACAGCAATTCAGGCTACGATGTCCGTGTAACCGGTTATTATACAGCCATAAAGGACCAGTCCAAGGTGATGAGCTTCTACGACGATGCGCAGAACTCCTTCACCAACTTCGCGATGAGCGGCATTGACCAGCGTCATATTGGTCTCGAACTCGGTTTCAAGGTGCCGCTTCCGGTTCCGAACCTTGCTCTCCAGGGTGTGGTCTCCTACGGCCAGTTCGTTTACACTTCCAACCCTAAGATGTACCAGACTTATGACAACAGCGCGGCTATCGTCGAGGATACCTATGGCGTGACCATCCCTTACTGGAAGAGTCATCCTACTGCTGATGGCAAGACTGTAAAACATTATGTTTCAGGCACTCCGCAGCTCGCTACGAGTCTTGGCCTGTCTTGGAACAAGAACTACTGGTTCGTGGATGCTGACGTGGACTACTTCGACTTCGCATACCTGGACATGAACCCTCTTTACAGGACCGACATGGCTACCTCAGGTCCGGACAAGACCGTTACTCCTACCGAAATAGAGTATATGGCCGCTCAGGAGAAGTTCAAGGGTGCTGTTCTTGTCAATGCAAGTGTGGGCAAGTCCTGGTACATCAAGAGAAACTACCAGCTCGGCTTCTCTCTTCAGGTGAAGAACATTCTCAATACTACGAATCTCCGCACCGGCGGTTACGAGCAGACCCGTCTCGTGGACAATACCGTGAGCAAGGAGCGTTACTACAGGTTTGATTCCAAGTATTTCTATATGAGCGGAATCAACTATATGTTGAACATTTATTTCAGATTCTAATATGAACAAGATATTTAACATAATCGGAGCTGCGGCTGTTTCACTGGCAGCGCTCGCTTCCTGCGACGAATGGGAGCCGGTCTTCACCGGGGATTATGGCAAGGCCGACGTCTATACGCCGGTGACATTGACCCCGAACACTACGATACTGGATCTCAAGAAGTTATACACTACTCCGGGAACTCCTGTGACAATCAGTGATGACATCGTTATCGGCGGTCAGGTGATTTCCGAGGACAGGTCCGGCAATGTGTACAAGAGTCTTTATATCCAGGACGAGACAGGCGGAATCGAGCTGAAGCTCGGAAAGAACGGTCTGTACAATGACTACAAACTCGGTCAGTGGGTATATGTGAAATGCAGCGGTCTTACTCTCGGTGCATACAACGGTATGGTCCAGCTCGGCTGGGAGAGCAATGACTCCAAGTACGAAACATCCTATATCGAAGTGCAGTATATCATTGACACTCACATATTCAGAGGCGAGATCGAAACGCCGGTCGCAGCCAAGAAAATAACGGATTATAAGGAGCTTTTGGTGGATGGGGATCCTAATAAGGGCTTCAAGCCGGAACTCGTGGGCAGCTACGTGGAACTCGACGGCCTTACTTACGGAAATCAGATTTTCCTGCTCGTCTATATCGACCCGAACAAGGATACGAGCGACAATGACAACCGTATCTTCTTCTCAGACAAGACTTGGGGAGTCACCACTTGGGCCATGTCCAAGCAGGGCTTCCTCAATTATCTGAACAGCGGCGCTTTCGATGAGGGCAAGACCAATACAGGCCGCAAGGTCACTGACTTGAAGAAGGAATTGACGAAGAACGCTTCTGCATACACCATCAGTCAGTATTTCAAGATGGGCTCTATAGATATTCAGATCCGTACCAGCGGCTACTCGAAATTTGCTGACACCCAGATTGACAAGAAGATTCTTGATGAGGGCGCGAAGATCAATGTAAAAGGAATTCTGACCACATACAAAGGCAGTGCGCAGTTCACACTCATTGACCTTGATGGCGTGGAAATAGTCAAATAGTTCATTATGAAAAAGATATTTATTTTGGGAGCGACGATTATGATGATGTCGGCTTGTAATTGCAATCCTTTCATGAAGGAGTGGACGTTGGAAGGCGGTTATCCTCCTTTCGACAAGATCAGAGTCAGCGACTATGTTCCGGCTGTGAAAGAGGGTATCAAGCAGCAGGCGGCCGAGGTCGATGCCATCGTGGCCAATGCAGAGGCTCCGACTTTCGAAAACACCGTCGCAGCGTACGAACTCTCCGGAAAATTGCTTGCCAAGACTCTCGGAGTCCTTTACAATGTTTCGGAGTCAGATGCGACTCCGCAGATGCAGGAGGTGATGGACGAGGTGACTCCTCTTGTTACCGCAGCATCTGACAACATCTTCATGAATCCGGGGTTCTTCGCCCGCGTGAAAGCGGTTTTGGACAATGCTGATGCACTCGACCGTGAGCAGTATGTCGTTACCAAGAAGTTGTATGACAGCTTTATAGACAATGGCGTGGCTCTCGGTGAGGCTGAACAGGCCCGTTTCAAGGAAATCAGTTCCGAACTGGCTGTGCTTCAGCAGAAGTTCGGCAACAATCTTCTCGCGGAGAGCAATGCTTTCAAGTCCGAGATCGGTATTCCGGTTTCGTCTTACCCTGTATTCATGACCACCTGCGAGGACAGGGCCAAGCGCGAGGCCGCTTTCAAGGCCTATTCTTCCCGCGGAAATCATGACAATGCCAATGACAACAAACAGGTTATCCTGGATATCATGCGTCTTCGTACGGAGAAGGCTCAGCTTCTCGGATATGATTGTTCCGCAGACCAGATTCTGAGCGACAAGATGGCTCACGACCATCAGACCGTGGATGCTTTCCTCAGCAAGATTATGGTGAAGGCTGTTGCGAAGGCCAAGGAGGAAGTCATTGAAATGCAGAAATTCATGGACAAGGACATTGAGGCCGGCATCCTTCCTGCAGGTACGAAGATTCAGCCGTGGGACTGGTGGTATTATGCTGAGAAGGTGCGTAAGGCACAGTATGACCTCGATGAGAACGTGACCAAGCAGTATTTCCAGCTGGACAATGTCCGCAAGGGTGTGTTCGCGGCAGCTGAAAAGCTCTATGGCGTCAAGATTGTGCCTGTTGAGGGCCTTCCTGTATATAATCCTGAGGTGAAAGTGTACAGAGTTCTGGATGCGGACGGTTCCGAGCTCAGTCTCTTCCTTACGGACTACCTGCCGCGCAGTACCAAACGTGGCGGTGCATGGATGTCCAACTTCCGTGAACAGTATGTGGATGCTACCGGCAAGGATATCCGTCCTATCGTCATCAATGTCTGCAACTTCGGCCAGCCGGAGGATACTGTGACAATGCTTACCATCGACGAGGTCCAGACCGCGTTCCACGAGTTCGGTCATGCATTGCACGGAATGCTCACGAAATGCCGTTACGTGGATGTGAGCGGTACCAATGTGACCCGCGATTTCGTGGAGACTTTCTCGCAGTTCAATGAAAACTGGGCGTTCCAGCCTGAGATTCTTGCCGAGTATGCTCATCACTATCAGACCGGCGAGGTGATTCCTGATTCATTGGTCGCCAAGATCAACAATTCCCTGAAGTTCAACCAGGGTTTCATGACCACCGAGCTTTGCGCCGCTTCCATCTTGGATATGAAATGGCATGAACTTGGTCCTGATACTGACTGGAACAGCTTGGATATCACTGCGTTCGAGAATGAGGTGTGCAAGGAGATGGGTCTCATCGGCGAGATTATCCCTCGTTACCGCAGCACGTATTTCAACCACACTTTCGGAGGCGGTTACAGTGCCGGCTACTACGGCTACCTCTGGTCAGAGGTTCTGGACAAGGATGCCTTCGAGTTCTGGCAGAGCAATGGTCTCTGGAATCCGGAAATGGCCAGAAAGTTCCGTTCTCTCTTCCTCGAGAAGGGCGGCAGCGAGGAACCGATGATCCTCTATCACGAGTTCCGTGGTGCCGATCCGGATCCGGATGCTCTCGTCCGTGCCCGCGGTCTGGAGTAGATTTTTTCAGGACGACACATTTAGTGCAGCGCGTAAAAGGCTCTGCCTTAACAGTTTAAGCGTTTTCAGAGTTGCAATATCATCAACTCTGAAAACGCTTATCTTATTGATAAACAGTGCTTTGCGCGCTGCGCCTGTCCCCGGATTTGTTTTTTTGAAAAGATTAAGTCCATTATTTACAATATGGCAACGGAAGGTTGATATCCTGAAAGGGATATTAAAAGAATGCGATGAACAGGAAAAGGGAGGCGGGGAGAGCGGTGCGGAGTTCCTTCAGGGCAAGGTTCAGGTGATTCTCCACGGTTTTCTTCTTGATGTTCAGAATTGACGCGATCTCATCATTGGACCGGTTCTCGAAGCGGCTCATCACGAATACTTTGCGCCTCTGCTCAGGCATTCGTTCCACTACCGAAGCTATGAAAGCTTCCTTGTCTTTCATGTCAATGACTTCTTCCACCATCTGATCATATGGAATGTCCGCAAGTACGGAACTGTTGCGGAATCTGTCCTTCTTCATGAAGTTGATCGTCTGGTTCAGACTCATCCGATAGAGGTAAAAGCGGAGCGAAGTGATGTCAGGAAGTGCTGCACGCATGAGCCAGAGCTTGATGAATACTTCTTGAGCCACATCAGATGCATCCTCTCTTGTCGGCAGAATGCTGCTCATGAAGCCGTGTACCACAGGATAATAAACATCGAAAAGAGACCTGAACGCGCTTCTGTCGCCCGCAGCAGTGCGTTCCATCAACACTCTTTCTTCTATCTCCGTAAACATCTGTGTTATATTGAATTATGGTGATACGTCCGATTGCTCTCCGCTCACATCCACAAAGATATAACAAAATTATGCGAAATGTGTCGCTGTTACAAAAAATTAAAAAAAACAGAAAAAAATTGAAATTCCATTGGGTGTGAGCTGGCATTTTGTTGTCTTATCGGTGTTCTGACAACTACATCTGATAACAGCAGACTATGACCAATAACGATATCCGCAACGAGTGGGAAAAGCATTTCGGCAACACAATGCCGGAAAAAGAACTGGATGACGCTTTTGACAAGGTGATGTCCTCAGCGGACCGCCGCGAGAAAGCTCAGTCGGCAATTATGCGCATCGGACTCCGTCAGCGAATCCGTCGAATCGCATTGACCTGCGCCTCGGCAGCGGCAATGCTTATTTTCGTCCCGTGGATTACATTGAAACTTAATGACAGAATCGCGGACAAGCAGGCGGCAATCGCAGAAAGCCCGAAACTCTGCGAAGTCTCTACACACAACGGCGAAACCCGCGAGATAATATTGCCGGACAACTCCAGAATTACGCTCAATGCCGGGTCGGTGCTGATCTATCCGGAAAAGTTCAGCAGTACTGAGCGCACCGTATTCCTTTCCGGTGAGGCGATTTTCGAAGTAACTCATAATGAGGCGCTTCCGTTTATGGTGAACAGGTCTGACCTCACCATCCAGGTGCACGGAACCACATTCAATGTGAATGCATATCCGGAGGCGCGCGGCATTTCGGCGACATTGTGCGAAGGCAGCATCTCTGCGACATTGAAAGGAAGCGGCGAAAGCATCCTTATGGTTCCGAACGAACGTCTCGATTACGACAGACAGACCGGGAAGTCCTCCATACTCCGTGTCAATTCGGCAGAAGATACTGCATGGAAACGCGGCGACATGTGTTTCCGCTCAGAGAATATCCATACGATTGTCAAGGCGATTGAGCGTAAATACGGCATAAATACTTATATCACCTCAGGAAAGTACGATGACATGATATTGACAGCCAAGTTCATACAGGGCGAGTCCATGGAGCAGATGCTCGGTGCGATATGCAAACTTGTACCTGGGATGAAGTACAGTATAGAAAACGGCTGCATATATATAAGGTAGGTCCGGTACGCCGGTCCGGACGACCACACCACAGAGAAACATAACTTGAACTAAATATTAATAACTAAGTCTATGAAGCAGATTAAACATTATCTGATCGCGCTTCTCCTGACCATTATGCCGGTCATCGGGGTTCACGCCCAAAATATGGTCGTGAATTTCCAGGCCGGGCCAATGACAGTCAGGCAGGCGTTTGAAGCTATTGAGCATCAGCTGGGTATGACAATAGCTTACAACGAGAGTCTTCTCGACGTGAACAGGCAGGTTACTCCGCCATCCGGAAAACCGGTGCTTGAAGCCATGACTGCAATCCTCGAAGGAACAGGAATGCAGGCCGGCATTGACGGAAAAATAATCCTCGTTGTGAAAGCTGAACAGAAAGCTGTCAGCCAGGTCGAATACAAAGGAAAAGTAGTGGACGCGTCAGGACCGGTTCCCGGCGCAATGATTATGCTCGACGGCAAGAAGGACAATGTCGCCATGACCGATATTGACGGCAAGTTCTCCATCCAGGCCGCTCCAGGCCGCACATTTGTCGTGTCAATGATGGGCTACAAGGACTACTCGTCAAGATTCGGCAGCCAGACCGCCGGCATTGTCATAAATCTGGAAGAAGACATTGACCTTCTCGAAGAATCAGTCGTGGTCGGCTACGGTGTCCAGAAGAAAGTGAACCTCACCGGAGCGGTGGGCGTCATCAGCGGTAAAGACCTGAACAACAGGCCAGTAACCAATGCTGCGCAGGCTCTCCAGGGCGCAGACCAGTCACTCCTCATGAGCATGAGCAGCGGTTCCATCGAGGGCAAGCAGTACAATGTGAAAATCCGCGGACAGGTATCATTGAACTCGGGCAGCCCGCTGATACTCGTGGACGGAATCGAATCGTCATTGACACAGGTCAATCCGAACGACATCGAGTCGGTGTCAGTGCTCAAGGATGCGTCGTCATGCTCCATCTATGGCGCCACAGCATCTGCCGGCGTGGTTCTCATCACCACCAAGAGCGGTAAGTCAGGAGACCTTAAAGTTACTTATAACGGACGCGGCGGCGTGGCATTCAACACCACCCGCACCGATTTCGTGACTACGGGTTATGATTATGTGACCCTCTCCAATGAGTTTACCAAGAACTCGCCAAAGGGCTATAACGCATGGAATTACACCGATGAGGAAATGCAGATGCTCTACGACCGTAGGTTCGACAAGACGGAAAACCCTGACAGGCCGTGGGTCTATACCAATGACAAAGGCAAATACCGCTATCTCGGAAACTTCGACTGGTACGGCTACGTGCTCAAGAGAACAAGGCCGGAAACAGAACACAATGTCACCATCAATGGTGGAAATGACAAGATAAACTACTATGTCAGTGGCCGTTACCTCTATCGCGAGGGCGTATTCAACAATGCCAGCGAGGATATCCTGAACGGATATTCATTCCGTGCGAAGGTAAACGCGAAGGTAAAACCATGGCTCCGCTACACCGGAAACTTAAGCTATGAAGGATCTGCCTACAACTACGGCGGATTCTGGGAGCAGGACGGCTCCGAGGACCTGAAGTCAGAGGGTATTCTCTGGAACATTACTCAGAACATCAGCCCGACCATCGTCCCGGTAAACCCTGACGGCACTACCACAATGTACACCAACGGCATCCAGTTCGCCGATTCTCCTATCGCATCAGGACGTGGCGGCGTGTTCACGGACGGCAGGAACAAGAACTCCAGAAAGGTCGGCTACTGGGTGGTCACCAACAGGCTCGTGTTCGACCTTACCAAGTGGCTGAACATCACAGCAGACTACACTTACAGAAGACGTGACAACCTGAACAGCTACCGTTCTTATCCTACCGCCAACACCTGGGACAAGAACATGAAGAAGATTACGGAAATGACAAACGGTTCCGTCTACGACTTCTATCAGGAGGGCCGTTCCTACCTCAACGGGCATGTCGCCAATGCTTATCTCAATGTGAACAAGTCATGGGGTAAACATAATTTCACGGCAGTGGCCGGAGCGCAGCTTCAGGACTACAGGTCATCCACATCGACCATCCGCCAGAAAGGCTCCATCTCCGACAAGCTTGCATTCATCAACATGGCGCAGGGCACCATCGAGAGAGCCGACGAAAGCAACACCGCTTACAGGACATTGGGCTTCTTCGCCAGAGTGAACTATGACTATGCGGGCAAATATTTGTTCGAGATTTCCGGCAGGCAGGACGGTTCTTCCCGTTTCGCAAGAGGAAACAGATGGGCATTCTACCCGTCCGCGTCAGCCGGCTGGCGTATCTCCGAAGAAAAATTCTGGGGCAACCTGAAAAGCTGGTGGGACAATGCCAAGATTCGTGTCTCCTACGGTTCCCTCGGCAACCAGCAGGTAAGCAACTACTCGTATATCAGCACATTGTCCACGTCAATGATGAACTATACCTTCGACAGCACCAATCTTGCCGGCAAGGTCAGCACTCCCGGTGCCATCACGGATGGTCTTACCTGGGAAACAGTCATCACCTACAACCTGGGATTTGACCTCGGTTTCTTCAGCAACAGATTGACGGCCAGTGCAGATTTCTATATCAGGGACACCAAGGACATGCTTACCTCTTCGCAGGAACTTCCGGCAGTATTCGGAACCAGCTCTCCGAAAATCAATGGAGCGGACCTCCGGACCAAGGGATATGAAATAACATTGACCTGGAAAGACCAGGTGAAACTGGCGGGCCGTTCGTTCTATTACTCGGTTTCCGGTTCCCTCGGCGACTACGTGACGACCATTACGAAATTCGACAACCCTACCAAGTCCCTCAGCCAGCATTATGTAGGAAAGCGGCTCGGTGACATCTGGGGATACCAGGTGGCAGGTCTGTTCAAGACGGATGCGGAAGCCGCTGAGTATCAGGCCAGGATCAATGATAGGGCGGTCAACAACTCCGTCTATTCCTGCGGCGTGGCTGCACTTGCCAAACTGAAGGCCGGCGATGTCAAGTTCGTGGACAGAAACGGTGACGGCGTCATCAACACCGGCGACAACACGGTGGACAAGCCGGGAGACCGCTACATCATCGGAAACAGCCTTCCGCGATACACCTATTCATTCAGAGGAGACATCGACTGGTATGGCTTCAACCTCTCGGTATTCTTCCAGGGAATAGGACACTGCGACTGGATGCCTCCTAAGACCTGCTCATATTTCTGGAGCCTCTACGGCTTCCCTGCATCCTCGTTCGTGCCTACGGACTTCGAGTCGAAAACGTGGACTGAGGACCGCAGAAACGCATATTTCCCTAGAAGACGTGGTTATACCACATATTCCGGCTCCGCACTCGGCGTAAATACCGACAGGTATCTCCAGAATGCTGCCTACATCCGCCTGAAGAACATAACGCTGGGCTATACCCTCCCTATCAAACAGAACAAGGCTGTGGAGAAAATCCGCATCTATGCTACCGGAGAAAACCTCTGGTACTGGTCTCCGATGAAGAGACACTCCAAATACATCGACCCTGAGGTGGCTACGGCATCTTCCAACCAGAGTGATGACTGTATCTATCCATTCTCAAGGACCGTATCTCTCGGAATTGACATAACCTTCTAAAACAGAGAATGAACATGAAAAAGATATATGCTGTTTTTATTTCAGGGCTGTCAGTGCTCGCGTTCTCGTCATGCGAGGGCTTTCTGGACAAATTCCCTGAAACGAGCCTCTCTCCGGAGACGTTCTACACCAGCGAGAAAGAGCTCGAACTGGCCACCAACGGCTTCTACACGATGCTGCCTTCCCCGGACAACACGACCGACGGCGCACTTCAGGACAATGACCTCGAATACCATGTCGCCCTGAGCAGCTTGCAGATGGGCAACCGCTCCGCTGAAAACGAATCTTGGAGTTCAAGCACATGGTCCAACCTGAGGGCATTGAACTACTATCTCGAACATTCGGTAAACTGTACGAGCGAGGATATCCGCAAGAAATACGACGGCGTCGCCTATTTCTTCAGGGCAATGTTCTATTATGAAAAAGTCCGCAAATATGGCGACATCCCTTGGTATGACCATGTGATTTCAGCCAATGACAAGGCTTCGCTCTACCGAGCACGCGACAGCAGGGGCTTCGTGATGCAGAAAATCATGGAAGACCTGGACAAAGCCATTGACGGACTGCCTGTTACATGGACGGAAGGCGTCTACAGGATAAACAAATATGCTGCTTATGCATTCAAATCCCGCGTAGCCCTCTTTGAAGGTACATGGAGAAAATACCATGACGTTCCGGACGAGACCTACACGAAGGACGACGGCACGCAGCTGACATTGTCATCAGAATATTTCCTCCGTCAGTCGGCAGATGCCGCGAAGGCCGTCATTGACTACGGAAAATACAAGATGTACAAGGGCGAGACCATCGTCAAGGGCCAGCCTTACAGGGACTTCTTCGTGCTGGAAGATGCCGAGACCAGTGAGACGATCCTGTCCAGAAGGTATCTCTATACCGATGAGATGAACATCCGCCACGGAGTGCAGTTCAAATACAAGAACCAGAGGCACTCCCTCACCAGAGCGCTTGCATATCACTATCTTATGGCAGACGGCACGCCGTTCCAGAGCCAGGAAGGATGGCAGACGATGCAGTATAACCAGGAGTTCAAGAATCGTGACCCCCGTATGGCCCAGACCATCGCGGCTCCTGACTATGTGGCCGTGGGCACGGATGCTTCCACCAAATATTATCCGAGCTGCAAGGACTATGACAGAAGCGGCTACAGGCCTATCAAGTACTTCTCTGATGATACTCATGACGGCGCGGGCACATCGACTACCGACTATGCCATATTCAGATATGGCGAGGTCCTCCTGAACTACGCCGAAGCCAAGGCCGAACTCGGAGAAGCCGACCAGACCGTCATTGACCAGACTGTCAATGTCATACGCGCCCGCGTAGGCATGCCTGCCCTTGACGTGACGAAGGCGAACGGCACTCCTGACGCATTCCTCAGCTCATACTACACCGACAAGCATCTGGACGGACCGGACAAGGGCCTCATCCTGGAAATCAGGCGTGAGCGCACTGTGGAACTGGTGAATGAAGGCTTCCGACTCTGGGACATGTTGCGCTGGCACGAAGGTCAGCAGCTCTGTCCGGCTTCCAACACATTGGGACCTGGCTTCATCGGCTGCTGGTTCCCGGGACTCGGCGAATATGACATGAACAATGACGGTACTCCTGACCTCTGCATCTACACCGGCACCAAGCCATCTACGGACTGCGAAAACACATTGGACGTATCAGAAGGCAAGGAAAACACTCTTTCAGAAGGTACGAGCGGATATCTCATCCAGTTCAAGGACCAGTCTTACAAGTGGGAGGAGAAGGACTATCTCTATCCTATTCCTGTGAAACAGATACAGATATACCCTAAGGACGAGGCGACGGGAGAGAGCGTATTGACACAGAATCCTGGTTATTAACAGACACTGACAACATGAAAAGTTCTAGAATAATATTATCTGTATTCGCCGCGGCTCTGTTGATGGGCTGCAGCGAGTACGACGATTCCGCCCTTTGGAAAAAGGTGGATGAGGCACAGAAGCAGCTGGAGGACCTTTCTGCTTCTCTGACGCAGCTGGAGGGCCAGGTAGCTCTCCTCACCGCTGCCAAGACCGGAGGAGTCATCACGGACATCAAGGAAAATCCGTCAGGTGGCATCACCATTACCTATACTACTGCAGACGGCAGGACCGCTACGGCGTTGGTTGCCACCAAGGACGACCTCTCTGATGCGGATATCATCGGCACGAAGGAAGAGAACGGTGTGCTCTACTGGACCATTACCGTCAAGGGAAAGACCACAATCCTGACTGACAAGGATGGGGCGAAGATTCCTGTTTCGGGGCGAGAGCCGTCATTCACCACTGACAAGGAAGGATACTGGATGGTCAATGGCGACTATATTCTCGACAGCAATGGAGAGAAGATAAAATCAGAAGGAAAGAAGGCTTCCTTGCTCTCAGGCGTTGCCAAAAACGAGGACGGCACCGTCACCCTCACATTGGCAGACGGCTCTACGGTTACAGTGGAGACGAGCGAAAGCTTCTCACTTACAGTTTATTACGAAGGTTCTCCGGTGAAAGGCGAGATTAAAGTGGCTGACGGAGTGAAGAGCCAGGAGCTTACATATAAGCTGACCGGCAAGGCTGCGGAGAAAGCTTCCGTAAGGGTAACCAGAGCGGAAGGAGTCGAGGTCAGCATTGACCAGAAAGCTGAAAAGGTGAAAATTGCGGTTCCGGACGACCTTCGCAAGGCGCGGTTTACGATCATTGCCGCAGGCGAGGACGGCCGCATGGCTGCACGCACCATTTACCTGCGCGGGACATTCTCGGTAGAGACTGAGAATGATCTCTGGAGCACAGTCGAGGAGAAGCTTCTGGCCCCTGGCTGCAACTATTACAGCATGGAGTTCAAGAAGATCGCCAGGAAAATGCACGTGCTGGAAATCGACCTCACGAACCCTGCCATCGAAGTTACCACGTCTTATGCGGACGACATTGTCCCGAACCCGAACGGCAACAAGAACGGCAACAACGGCTTCAACCTCCGCGAGACGCTGTCGCAGCTTTGTGCGCGCAAGACCGCTGAAGGTCAGGATGTTATCGCCGGTATCAATACCGGATTCTTTGATTCCAACGACGGTTTCACCAGAGGTCCTCACATCGAGGAGGGCGAACTCGTCTATATGAACAATCCGGCTGTTGCGACGAACCTCGGCAACCACGCCTGGGCATTCACCATCTTCAAGGACAACACCGCGTCCTGCGGCAAGAAGGTGTTCTCCGGCAAGATCAAAATCGCCGACAAGGAGTACAAGTTCTATTCTGTCAATGATACTCTCGTCCGCGGGAACAATGCTTCCCAGATGAAGTCTTATCCGATAAATCTCTACACATCCAAGTACGTGAAAACCCCTCATGCGGAACGTCCGGACCTGGTCAACAAGCTGAGCGCCAAGGCTCTGTATGTTACTGCCAAGTATTCTGCGGCCAATATGACGGTTAACGACGGCTGGTTCAAGGCTACCGTTACGGCGATGGCTGACGGCAGGACCACAGCTCTGGAAGAGGCTCCGTATCTTACTGACAAGAAGGAGGTTGGCATCCAGATTACCGGAGATACAGCCGAGGAGATTTCCAAAGACGTTAAGGTGGGTGATGAAATCCAGCTCTGCGCAGAAATGGCAGTAAACGGAGAGGTGAAACCTATCTTCACACAGAACTCCACCATGTGGCAGTTCGTTACAGACGGACAGAATACCCTCAACACGGTGCCTGCAAACCATACTTTCAGGACATTGTCCGACCCGATGACCTTCGCTTGCGTGGACAGGAGCGGCTCCCGTATCATGCTCGTCGAAATCGACGGCAGACAGGAAGGCTTCTCCATAGGCGTCAATGCTGAAGAGGTCACCGATATTTCCCTGCGTCTCGGAGCCTGGAACGCAACCCGTTTCGACGGCGGCGGCTCTTCTGCAATGTGGGCAAAGAAAGACGGCATGTCCGGCCTCGTGAGCCGTCCGAGTGACAAGAAGGGCGAACGCAGCTGTATGGACTACATGTATGTACGTATTAAGTAATAGGACGATATGAAAAAGATAAATATAATATTGTCAATGTTCCTGGCGGTTGCCGCTTTAGGCTCTTGCTCTTATGATTCTTCAGAAATCGAAGGCAGCATCACGGAGCTTGAGCAGCAGATCGCTGCATTGGAACAGAAGGCGGAAAATCTGGAGGCACAGCTCAAGTCAGTCTCGGATTTCACTTCAGGCAATTTGATTTCACGTGTGGGAACCGACGAGAAGGGGAACTACGTAATCACCTACAAGACAGCCGGCGGCGAGAAGAAGACCGTCACGCTGGCCAAGGCTTCTGACCTGAGCAAGGCCCCGATGATAGGAGTCGCGGAAGAAGACGGGACAATGTATTGGCGTCTTACCAAGGACAATGGCGCTTCATGGGAGTGGATTCTCGGAAAAGACGGCAACAAGATGCCGGTCGCCACATCAACCCCGGAAGTAGGTATTGACAAGAGCGGTGTTTGGACAGTGAACGGCAAGAGCACGGGCGTGCTGGCGAGCGACACCACGAACAGCCTGTTCAAATCAGTGGATATCGATGCTGAGACAGGTCTGGCAGTGTTCACATTGACCGACGGAAGCAACTTTTCGGTTACATACAGGGAAGCCCTCGGCATCACGTTCTCCACACCGTCGTTCCTCGCCATAGAGGATTACGGTACTGCCGTGACGGTGAACTACACTCTTACCGGAACACTCGCGAAAGACGCTGTGGTAGACTATCTTACAGCCTATAATGTGAATGTGGAGGTCAGCGAAAGCCTGAAAAGAATCTCCGTGACCATGGAGAACGGCGCTGAAGAAGGCAATACCGTCATCATGGTGACGGCAGGGGACGAGGTGGTCTACAAACCGCTGTTCTTCACCTACGGGAAGACCGTCATTGATTTCGAAAGCTATATCAAGAACAATGAACTGATTACCCCGATGGGCGAGCCTGTCATCAACCTTGGAGGCGACATGACGCCGTTCACCATCAGGGTTTCCCACAACATCGACGTGGAACCGTCAGTGGCCACTGAAAGCGCTTCGTGGCTCAAAGTCGTGGGAACCAAGGCATTGACCACATCGGAATTCAATTTCGTGGCCGAGTATTTCGAGAGCAAGACCAATACCCCGCGCGAAGGCCGTATCATATTGAAAAACAGCCTGTACGACGTATCTACCGCCATCGTGGTGAAGCAGTCTCCTGTAGTGATCGGAGGCGGTGGTGGTGACACCCCGTCAGAAGACAAGGGCATTGCCGATGTCGGGACATTCATGGAATTCGTCAGAAGCGTCAATGCCGGCGCATCCACCTCCCGCTGGGAGAATGCTGACGGGGAAGTCTGCTTGCTCGCTGACATTGACCTGACAGGCATCGAGTGGACGCCGATCGGAAGCGCGACAGGCGTAGGCTCAGGTGCTCCTACATATGAATTCAGCAATGCATTTACCGGTAAATTCAACGGCAAAGGCCACAGTATCACCGGAATAAGCTGGACTTGCGACATGAGCAAGAACAATGTTTACGGCCTCTTCGGAGCTGCCGACGGTGCCAAGATCAGCAACCTCGTCATCGGAGCCAAGGGAGATGCCATCACATTGACCGGAACCCCTGACATCACACCTTCAGTCGCAGGCGTCGTCGGATATGCGGAGAACACGACCATCGCGAACGTGACGAACAATGTCAGCATCATCCTCGAAGGCGAATGTCCTCAGGCGATGCCGACCAGCCTCGCCGGAATCGTCGGCAGCGGTTTCAATGTTACCGTCGGCGGCAAGACCAAGGACAATGCCGTGGTGAACAACGGCGATGTTCTCGTCAAGTCCAAGGTTGCCAATGCGCAGGCGGGCGGTACGGGATTGCAGGTGGCAGGTATCATGGCCTATGTGAAGCAAGGCACCGGCAGCCAGTTCATCAACTGTACGAACAATGCCCATATCACCGGTCCTAACGGACGTGGCGGCGGTATCCTTGCGTCAATCTACGGATCGGTAAAGGCCGGCAACAAGGTGACTGTCAGCAAGTGCGTCAACAACGGACTGCTCGAAGACAACTATCTCGACCATGAAGGCTATTCCAATGCCAAGAGAATGGGCGGCATCATCGGCGGCTCCGAGGCGGCGGATGTCTCCGTGGAATCCTGCACGAACAACGGAAACATCTTCTCACATACGGGATGCCGTGCGGGCGGTTTCGTAGGACATTTCAAGGGCGGCATCATTGCAGGATGTGCCAATACCGGTATCATCCTCAGCAAGATAACCCCGCAGAATGAAGACCACAGCGGCGGAGACGGTCCGGGCTGGGCAGCAGGTTACTGCAACATAAAGATTACCGGCTGCACACGTGGCGGAAAAGTAGGCGAATGGGCTGAATATAAGGACAAGCCTGAACAGGCACCGGATGCTACCGTCTACAATGCTTACGGATACCAGAATTCCAAGTATTTCAATGCTGCTGACAACCAATAATTTGAAGACAATGAAACGTATAACTTACATATTGCTTACCTTTATCATGGCGGTCTGCACCGTTTCCTGCTCGTTCGACGACAGCGGGCTGGACAGCAGGCTGGATGCCGTGAAAGAAAGGATCGAGGCGCTTCAGTCAAGGATTGATGAGGCGAACGGTCAGGTGGAGTCTCTCGGACTTCTCACCTCCGGCAATGTCGTGACTTCAGTCGAGAAGAACAGTGACGGAAGCTACGTGCTGACTTATCTTGACAGCAAGAATGAGAGCAAGACCATGGTGCTCGCTGCCATGGACCAGATGATAAATGTCCCTGTAATCGGAGTCCGCAAGGATGAGAACGGACTGTATTACTGGACTGTCACCACCGGTGGCGAAACCACGGACATCACCGTGGACGGCAAGCCTGTTCCGGCAGCCGGAAAGACTCCGGTCATCTCTGTGGATGAGCAGGGCTTCTGGACTGTGGACGGAGAGCGCATTCTCAATGAGAACGGGGCTCCCGTTGAGGCCAAAGACGGCAACTCTGCCATATTCAAGAGCATTGCCACGGATGCCGACGGTAATCTTTCGGTTACTCTCGGAAACGGGACCGCGCTCACGATTCCTGTGCAGAACTCATTGAACCTCAGTGTATCATCAGCATTGAACCTGACGATTTCGAATCTCGGGCAGGCCCTCAAAATCGGGTATGATGTCACCGGAAGCAAGGCTGACGGTGCGATTGTGGCGATTGCGGAAGCGAAATCCGTGACGGCGTCTCTGGACAAGACGGCGAAGGAAGTGTCCGTGTCATTCGGAAGCACTTTCGAGTCGGGACATCTCATCCTGATGGCGACCGACCTGGACAAGGTGACGGTGTTGCGCCCGATTTTCTTCGACAAGGCCAAAGAGACCAAGATTCTCATAAGTACGGCGGAAGACCTCATGAACTTCGCTAAGGGCGTCAATGCCCAGGACGGTACGGAAAACATGGAGGTTTACCTGGAGAAGGACATCGACATGTCATCCGTAAGCAACTGGACCCCTATAGGAAACGGAACTTTCTCGGGCACGGCGGTAAGCGGTGCTGCATTCAAGGGTACTTTCTACGGCAAGAACCACACTATCAAGGGATTGAAGATGGTCGTGCCTGCTGATGCCCCTGCCGGAACGACATGCGGTTTGTTCGGCGTCATTTCCGGCGCGACCGTGAAGGACGTGAACATCGGCGAGGGCTCTACCCTTACATCTTCTTCTGCGACAATGACTTGCGGCGGAGCTGTGGCAGGTGCCGCGGTGAACTCCATCATAGACCATTGTTCTTCACTGGCTTCGTTCGACATCTCGGGCGGTGCGGAAAATATCGGCCAGAGGTTCGGCGGCGTGGCCGGGTCCGTCTATTCGGCAGGCGAAATCGTCGCTCAGGTTGTGAATTGTACCAATTTCGGCGCGTTCAAGTCCGTGAACAAGACCAACAGCAAGAACGGCGGCACGGCATTCTCCATCGGAGGAGTCGTCGGCTTCGCTGAATCAGCATCTACCGCTCTGCGGACGATGGTCAAGTCTTGCGACAACTACGGTGCAATGAATGTGCAGGCTTCCCGTAATGCGGGAGTCGTGGCGACATTGAACAAGAATGCGACCGTGGAGGGCTGCAAGAACTATGGTGAAATTACCAATACCGACACGAAGGCATCCAACACCCGTGTGGCAGGTATCGTGTCGGCATTGAACATCCAGACTTCCGCAATCAACTGCGTGAACAAGGGTAATGTGACATTCGCCGTAGCCGGAAATACCACTCAGGGCTATGCTGCCGGCATCGTCGGCCAGACCAATGACAAGTCTTGCGTAGTCGATGGCTGCGAAAACTATGGAACTGTACGTTCCGACATATTCAATGCTGCTGATCCGCTGAAGAAGTTCATTGCCATAATCGTAGCCAACACGAACAACAAGACCTGCACCGTCACGAACAATAAGGTCGGCGGCAAGATCGGTCCTTATTCTGATGAAAGCAAGGTCGTTGCCATTACGGCCGAGAATTTCTCCGATCATATTTTCTTCGCCGCCAAGACCCGGCCGGCCGTAACTACGGGCAATGTCTTCGCGGGTGAGGTCCTGACCAAGGGTATCGCGTCCGCGCAGGACTTCATGGATTTCGCTGCTGCTGTCAATGCCGGTGAATCCCTGGAAAAGTGGCAGGATGAGGCAGGCGGAATCAATCTGCTCAATGATATCGACATGTCATCCGTCAAGGATTGGACTCCTATCGGAAACGCGACGTTCGTAAACAGCAAGAATGTGCTTACAGTCACCGGACCGATGTTTACCGGGAAGTTCAACGGACAGGGTTACAAGATCCGCAACTTCAAGATGCACAGCACTGTCGCTACGAAAGGCGGCACGTTCGGATTGTTCGGTGTCATCGGACCGGGCGCCGTGGTGGAGAACTTCACTTTCGAATCCACCTGTTCGCTTCTGGTGGAGGCTCCTGGTATAGAGACATCACATGGCGTGATTGCCGGACTGGTTTATGATGGTACCGTCCGCGACGTACACAGCTATGCGCCGATGACATTCCGCAGCAAGACAGGCGTCAAAAACAAGGCGCAGTTCATGTCGCTGGTAGGTTACGCCTTTACTGAGAATCATGATATCATCATCGACAGTGTGGACAATTTCGGCGAAATCGTGGCGGAAAATTCGGATGGCAATGATCAGGGTGGTGCCGGATCTTTCCACATCGCCGGCATCCTCGGATTCGGTACGGCGACAGTCGACACACAGCATTTCATTACGGTCTCCGACTGTACCAATGCGGGTAACATGACATCTGCAACTTGCCGTACAGCAGGTATTTGCGCAGCTGCCAACCGCAGGACGAAACTGGTGAACTGCGTGAACCGTGGAAATCAGTTCAATACCTGCCCCGGACCGGACAAGGGACGTATTGCCAATATTGTCTGCAATGTGGCCTACGTGTCTTCGCTTACCGGCTGTATCAACTATGGCGACATCATTTCCACTTCAGGTGCCAGGACCGGCGGCATTGCCAATCTTGCGAACAACTGCGAGTTCAGCCGTTGCGCGAACTATGGCAAGGTGCAGACTGACAGTCAGTATCGCGGTCTTTTCTGGGGGTATAACAATGGTGAAGCTTCCTGGAGCAACTGCATTGCCGGAGGCACTGTAGGAACTTACAATGGCGGCGAAGGTGTCGATGACGAGTACACTGATGACACCAAGGAGAATTATCTCGGCAAACAGGGCGCGAGCAAATCGACATTGACCGACATAACCTACCTTATCGGTACGAAAGATCCTGAGCTGCCTGCCGGGTCCAATGCGAAACTGAAGATTCTCTTCATCGGCAACAGCTTTACCAAGGATGCCGTGGAGCATCTTCCGGGAATGCTTGCCGCTGCCGGCATCAAGGATATCAAGCTTTATCACATGTATTACGGAGGCCGTCGCATTTTCGAGTACACGAACGGTTACACTACTTCCGTAGATTATCATTGCTACAGATGTGAGAATGGCGCGACTACGTGGACGGATGTCACAGGTCATAGCCTGCATGAGATCGTTTCGAGCGACAAGTGGGATATCGTGACTATCCAGGAGCATACCGGACGTGCTGTGGCATGGGATTGGACGGCGAGCCAGAAGGCTGCTGTCCAGGGACTTGTGGACAAGGTGAAGGCTGACTGCCCGGAGAAGACTCCTGATTTCTACTTCATCATGTCCCAGGCTTATCACAATATGAACAAGATTGCCACTGCGGATCGGGGCCAGAAGAATTTCACGACCACGGAGGAGATGTACAATGTCATCGTTTCCATGACGAAGAAACTCATGGCGGATGTTCCGTTCAAGGATGTCATCGCTACGGGTACATGCCTGCAGAATCTGAGGACTTCTTCGCTGAACAACTCCATGTGCCTGACTCGTGACGGCTATCACATGGATTATGGCATCAGCCGCTATGCCGCTGCCTGCATGATGTTCGAGAAACTGATTTCTCCGTCTTTCGACAATGTGAAGCTTGATGGCAATGCTTACAGATTTAATGTTTCCGATACGAGCGACGGCTCATATACTACGCCTGTGACGGATGCCAATGCGCCGATTGCGCTCCAGGCGGCCAGGTATGCGCTCGAAACGCCGTATGCAGTAACTGATATGAAATGAAAAGAAAATCATTGACCTTTATCTTTTCGGTCCTCGTCCTGATGCTGGCTGTTCCGGCTTCGGGGCGGGACCTGAAAGTTCTCTATTGGAACATCCAGAACGGGATGTGGGCCGACCAGGAGAACAATTATGACAATTTCGTGGAGTATGTGAAGTCGCAGGACCCGGATATCTGCGTATGGTGCGAGGCGGAATCGCGTTATCGTACCGGCACCAATGTGAAGATGACGGAGTACGACGAGTTTTATCTTCCATGGAACTGGGATTTCCTTGCTAGGCGTTACGGACATCAATATGTGCTCGTCTGCGGCAAGCGTGACACGTTTCCCCAGGTAATCACTTCCAAGTACCCGGTACGTATCGTGAAGAGGGTGAACGGAAACGGGGATGATATCATCGTGGTGCATGGAGCCGGTTGGGCTCAGGTGGAAGTCGGCGGCAAGGAGATAAACATTGTCACGCTGCACACGTGGCCTCAGAGGTATGCTTACAAGGCTGAAAATCAAGCAGAAAGCAGCAAGAAACAGGAGGGTGACGTGTTCCGTGCGAAGGAGATGCAGTATATCTGTGAGCAGACAATCGGCACGGTTCCGGAGGCTGCTTCCCAGTATTGGATGATGCTTGGCGATTTCAATGCACGCTCCCGTGTGGACAATCAGATTTATGGCTTGGCTGAGGATGACAAGGCTTTCCTGGTGCATGACTATGTGCGTGGACATACTCCTTACATCGATATAGTGGAGCGTCTGCATCCCGGTGAGTTCCAGAAGAGTACGCTCTCCGGCAAGCGGATCGATTTCGTTTACATGACCGGTCCGCTCTTCAAGAGAGTACGTTCCGCAGAATTCATCTACGACGGTTTCGCGACATTGACCCGCGACCCTCGTCGCCTGAGCAATTTCTGCCATCCGTCCGACCACTCCCCGATCCTCATCACCATGAAGTTCTGATGGTATGTTTTCCTGATCACATATCTTCGATCGATAGGCAAGCGAAGTGCAGATTGTATTTGCGTATGCGCTTCTCTTTCTCTTTGAGATGAGATATTTTTTCTTGGAGAAGATTGCTCCGGAATTTGTCTGCATTTCGCTTGACCTCGAAGATATCAGCCTCCTTGTCGTCGATGTGTATTGCGATGATATCTATTTCGCATTGCTGGCGATTTCCATTTTTATCGGTGTATCCCTTTGAGTCCCACCAATTTCCTATTGCTCGATATTTCATGCTTTCTATCAGTTTGGCTCTGAAGTATCTTTCGAGAATATCCCCGGAATAGGTTTCGTAGTCCGATGAGATTATCTTACGTAAAAGGGGATACTGGTTGATCTCTATCAACTGCTGGTTCTTTTCAATGTATCTGAACCAGAATCGCAGGAATATATCTCCAATCTCGTATTTCACGGTCTGGGTCTTGGAACCTGCCCACATTGGACGGTTTTTCCGGATGAGATTGTATGTTTCCTCTAATTTCAGTAATTGTCCTCCAATGCTTTTGGAGCCCAGGTAATCGCTTATTTCTGCCTGAGTATTATATCCTTCAGAGATTGCCTGCAGTATTGAAAAGTAGGTTGCGTATTTTTTGCCGAATTCTTGAGTCAACAGTTTTCTGCCTTCTTCTATAAATGGAGAATCTTGTTTTGCAATGTAATTTATAATGCTCTCCTTGGATAGCGCTTCCGCATCTACAAGTAACTCTATATATTTAGGAACACCTCCTGTATAGGTATATAGCGCAAGCAAATCGTCATTTGAATATCCAGGATAATGGTCATGAATAATCTCTTTCATCACTTCAGGACTGAACGGCTCCAAGCGGATAGTATGGTCACATCGTCCGTAGAGAGGCTCTTTTCTGTTTTTGAAGAGTTCTTCCATAAGTGAATACACAGAGTCGCACACTATCATATTTATATGGCTTTTCAGACGATATTTATCCCAGAAGTTCTGAATGTCGCTATATATTGAGTCGTTGACGTCCATGAAATTTTGGAACTCATCTATTACCAATGTGAACTGTCTTGATGTGCCGGCTTCCATCAGCAATGCAAAGATGTCCTTAAAGGAAGCTATCCCTGAGGGTACGAATATGCCTAATTTTGTGCGGATCTCATCTGCATATTCTGAACATAAAATGGCCTCACTTTTTTTACCGACAAAGAAGTAAACATACGCTCCTTCTCCCATTGCTTTTTCAATGAGAGTCGTCTTTCCAATACGTCTTCGTCCAGTTACAACGGTAAGTGTTGAATGTTTTTCAAATGCCTTTTTTCTAATGTCTTGCAGCTCTTGAATCTGCTCAGTCCTATCGTAGAATTTCATATCGCACAAATTTTTACGGTCGTAAAATTTACCACTGTTGCAAAGATACTCATTTTATTTTCATTTGCAATGCCAGATGATCGGTAAGCATCTCCAGAGTTGCGCCGGGATGCAAAAATCTTTCACATTATTCAAATAACGCATCCATCGTTACCTGGTTTGTGACGTTACCCGAATATAAGTTGCTGTGTATTCCATAAGGAGAAATCATTACCAGGTGTATTGCTTTCTTTGTTCCGGATTCGGAACGGAAAGCCTCGATGCGATTTCGCAGTTTTTCATTTTCGGCTTTGGTTATTGAATATTCTGCTGAAGCGAACTTCATCTCACACACGTCCACGACTCTGTCCTCCCTGTCTATCAGCATATCTATTTGTGCAGCAGGTTTGGAGGCATGACTTCGCCAAGCGTATGTCCTGGTCAATATTCCGGAGATGCCGAGGCACCTCTTTATTTGTTCCAGATGAGAAAAGCAAATCCGTTCAAAAGAAAAACCGCACCAAGAGTTATGGGCAGGAGTATTAGCTATTTTAGACCAATAGTGCGTTTCATAGAAATCATTGTTTTTCACAAAGTTGAGGTAGAATAGGCAGTAGTAGTCAACCAACTTATATATTTTATCTTTAGACTTTATACCATTCGATATTCCTTCAATAAAACCGCACTTGTCCAGATTATCAAGCATCTTTGAGAGGCCTCCTCCTGAAGAGGCTCCCAGTTTTTGTGCGATCTCATTTCTGGTAAGTCCTGCCTTGTTCTTGTATAATTGCTCTATCGTACGGATATAATCCTTCGAATTGTCAAATAATGCATTGAAAAGATTTTCGAATTCATTTGCCAGAATTGCGTCTTTTGAAAAGAACAGCCTGTCTATGTTTTGTGTCAGGCTTTCTTCCTTATGAAGTAAGAATAGGTAATAGGGAACACCGCCAAATACCATATAGGCTTGTAACTGCTCATATCTGTCCCATATGATTCCCCTGCTTTCATAGAACTGTTCCGATTCCTTCAGATCAAATGGAGATAGGAAAATCTTCCCGGACAGTCTGTTATGCAGGCCTCCTCTACTGTTTATTATTTTGTTTACAATCCAGGAAGTAGCAGATCCGCATACTATCAACATCAAGTTTCGGCAGTTTGAGCCCCAACTGTTCCAGAACCATTCGAATGCTGTCAGAAAGCCGGAATATGGGGTGTCCATCCACGGAAGCTCATCTATGAATACGACTTGACGTTTCTTCTTTTTTCCGGTTTCAAGATATTCTATCAGCTGACTGAAGGCTTCCATCCAATTTGACGGTGCTGGGAATACTTTGCCGGAATGATGGTTCAATGCGAGATTGAAGTTCGCAAGCTGGATATGGGTCAACTGTTTCCGTTCGTATTCTGCAGGCGATACGCCAGTGACCTTGAATGCGAAGTCGTTTTTGAAGAATTCGTTGACAAGAAACGTCTTGCCTATGCGACGACGGCCATATACGGCGATGAACACAGCATTGTCCTGATTGTAGTAGCGTTCAAGTTCAGCTACCTCTTTTTTCCTTCCGATGAGTGGCATAACTTGTTAAATGTTTCGCCAAAACTAAGAAAAATTATTCGATTTGGCAAAACATATAGCAAATGTTTCGCCAAAACTGGATAAAATCATGAGATTTGGCGAAACATTTGGGAGTTCATTCTTGGGTGAGTGTCCGCGCAGTTTTTATTTTCTGGTCAGGTTCATGATGCGGGATGGATGACTGATGAATGACCGGAGACGCGTGATATTGCTGTTACTCCGTTTCCCGCCGCAGCCAGATTGAGAAAAATCGGTCATATACAATTATTTTCCCATTAAAATCATGTACGAAGTCGCGCTTCCGCAGCGCCTTGAGGGCGAGGCTCACGCTACTGGCCGCCGGCAGACTGTACTTGCGGATGAATTTCTGTGACAGAACTGACGCGACTCCTTTTTCCTTGGCGATGGCCACGACAAGAGCCGCCTGATTGTCGGAGAGAGATTTGCAGTAGTTGATGAATGCATCTTCCTGTTCGTTAATGGTGTTCTCGACGATCCGAACTATTGTCTGTTTGTTAATGTCCTCTCCATTTTCGTAGAGCCTGTTCAGGATGCTCTGAACATACCATGTCTGGCCGTCAACCAAGTCATAAATATACCTGAAGTCGCTATCGCTGATTTCAATTCCTTTCTGTTTCAGCCACCTGTTTGCGAAAACTTCATATTCTCCAACATCTATGAGGGGAAGACTCATTATCTGGGAACTCTGATAAAACGGACGCTTTGCGGACAGGAACATTTCGGACATGAGGTGCTGACTGCTGCCGGCGAATATGAAATAGACATTCGGGAGAAACTGAATGTAAGAGCGCAGTAGCGCTTCTGTACCCTTTTCCGGATATTCCGCAATCTGCTGAAACTCGTCAATTGCGATATAAATTCGTTTGTCAGACTGTTTCAGGTATTCAAATATATGTTTCAGTGATTCTTCCTGCCTGTCGGAGGCAACTGTTATGGAGAAAGTCGGGCTTCCGGTCAGCTCGTCGAATGAAAAGGTAGGCCGGTAGATGGAAAAGTATGACGTGATTTTTCTTAATGCCGCTTGGGAAAATGTATCGACTTGTCCAACCACCGTCTTCGCCAGAAGCTGTATGAACTGGCTCATGTTCCTTGTTGCGTTTCAGTCTCTTTTTTTTCTGTCACAGAAATACTCCGCTCCCTTGTATCCGTAGATTACGAATGGATTCTTCGGCTGTTCCATGATTTGTGTTACATATATTATGTTACATGTTTTATGTAATGACTGCGAGTATAAATGCCGAAAAATCAATATGACTTGAGCTAGGGGATTTCTCAACCTCGGCAAAATTTCAACAGAGGCTGGTTTTTCAATAATTTTCAAACAGCTTCTTATTTTCGGGCAGAAACGTTACCTTTGTAAAAGCGGAACAAATACGGAGGACGGAATATGTTGTACCCGATAGGAATACAGAGTTTTGAAGAAATTCGAAATGGCGGTTATGTTTATGTAGATAAGACTGCTCTCATCTATAGGCTGACTTCCACCGGCAAATATTATTTTCTGAGTCGCCCGAGACGATTCGGAAAGAGTCTGCTCGTGTCTACTATGGAGGCGTATTTCAGCGGGAGAAGAGACCTTTTCGAAGGTCTCGCGATGGAGTCGTTGGAGAAGGACTGGGTGAGCTATCCTGTTTTGCATCTGGACTTGACTGGAGCTGCATATTTGTCTGTTGACGAACTTTATTCCAAACTCAACTCTTTTTTATCCAAGTATGAAGAGCGTTATGAGATCCGGACAGGTGAACATGTCGCAAGTGTCCGCTTTGAAAATATCATTGACACGGCATACCGAAAGACCGGACAGAAAGTCGTCATTCTCATTGACGAATATGAAAAACCGATAATCGACAACATTGACAATCCTGAACTTATGGAGCAGTTCAGGCGCGAGCTCCAAGGATTCTATAGCGTCATAAAGGGTAAGGACAATGCCATCAGATTCGCGTTCCTGACGGGAGTGACCAAGCTTGGTAAAATGAGCATCTTCAGCGGACTTAACAATCTTAATGACATATCGATGGATGCCAGATATGCTGACATCTGCGGAATATCGGAGCAGGAATTAAAGACATATTTTGCTGAAAGCGTGAGGACGTTGGCGGAAATGAACGGGCTTTCGGAAGAAGAATGTTACAAGAAATTGGCATCAATGTATGATGGCTATCATTTTTGTGAAGACAGCATCGGCGTGTATAATCCGTTCAGTCTTTTGAACACATTCAACTCGGGCAAATTCCGGATGTACTGGTTCGAGACTGGAACGCCGACATTCCTTGTGAGATATCTGAAGCAGGGCAACTATAACCTGGACAACATCTCGAAAAATGACGTGGCGCTGGAGACTCTGACGGGAGCGAACTATGTGAGCCCGGCCCCTATTACACTCATGTATCAGGCTGGATATTTGACCATCAAGGATTTTAATCCTGATTTTTTCACATACAACCTTGACTACCCTAACGAGGAAGTCAAGCGCGGCTTCATGCATTCCCTCAGCCAGTTGTTCGCCCCGGCACTAATAGGAGGAGAACTATCAGTATATCAGTTCGTTAGAGATATCCGCGATGGAAACACCAAGTCTTTCATGGACCGTCTCACTGCATTTTTCGCAGGAAACAGCTACATGATTCAGGGCGACCTGGAACTGTACTTCCAGAACGTGATGTCGATAATGCTGAAAATGGTGGGGCTTTACGTAAAGACTGAATACCAGACTTCCAACGGAAGGATAGACATTGTCTTCGATACAGACAAGTATGTCTATATCATTGAGTTGAAGCGAGACGAATCCGCCGAAACTGCTCTGAAACAAATAGAGGAAAAAGGTTACGACAAACCGTTCCTCGCAAGCGGCAAGCAGATAATCAAACTCGGCATAAACTTCTCATCCGAGACCAAAACCATTGACGGTTGGGCAGAGGCTTAAATTTCAGGCAACGACTCGCAGCATCATTCTTACGCAACCTTACTCAAAGTGAAACGAATAAGATTTCATCAACAATGAAAGAATTCGTTTCTCTTTTAGTATTAGAAGATGTGCAACAAGCTCTATAATTCAAATGAAACTCAAGTATATCGATGGTCCCTATGGGTATGCCCGTGATGTAAAGGCACTGGAAATATTCGAAAATGCGGTAAACAATGTCGAGTGGCTCGACGAAAATGATTCTCTTGTTTCAGGAGATATGGTGGGATTCAATTTCGGCGATGACGAGGTAAGAGCAACAGTCGAAATCGGAAAGGAAATCATTGAAGTTCATATGATTTCTCCTCTCAAGTACGATTATGCCAGGTCATTGCACATGTCATTCTTCAGCCGGAACAACTGGCTTAAGGATGAAAACAAAGTCAAAGCCATAGTCCACAGGATATTGACAGAACTGTACTACGACTACGCAATGGTCAAATTGCGCAAGGACGATCTCGTGGCACACTCCCGGGGCTACAAGTCCTTCAGAGAATCGTTCCTGGAACAGGAAAGGGAAAGGACTCTTGAAGCCAGAAAGGAATGCGCCATGGTCTCAAAGACAAGCGGACAGCTTAAACGGGACTTCAAGGCAGGAAAATACACCGAGAAGGAGTACGTCGCCCTGAGGGCACCCATCCACCAGAAAATCGTAGAACTTCTTGCAGAATCGGTGATCAGGAATCCGTTCCAGCAATACTTCAGGGAATATCTGGACCTGTGCCAGTTCGCATCGAAGCCAGAATTGATCATAAGGCATTTCATCGGTGACATGGACGCGAATGAAGATGAAGCACTGTCATGTCAATGACATGCATATTTACTGGAATAGTAAAGCATAAATCCGATGACATATGTTACTATTTCAGTTAAAGAGCGAATTGAAAGTTACCACATTCATAAAACCATTTTCGCATCTCTTTACTAATTCTATCAACCTTAATTTTGTTTCTTCAATGTCAGTTCTTATTTTTGCATGGTTATCGGTTGATACGGTTCAAAGGATTCATTTCTACGAACGGTTTTTCATTATCGACGTCAGTTAAATAGTTTTATTTGTTTACAGAATGAAGACGGTTTTTATTAGTCATTCAAGTAAGGATCTCGCAGCAGCTAAGGAAGTTTATAATTATTTAATCAAAAATGGTGTTCCGTGTTGGATGGATATATACGACATTACTCCAAGTATTCCTTACGCTCGTGCAATTATGGAAGGAATAACTAAGAGTTCCGCAATGGTAGTCCTATATTCCAAAAATGTGAACACCTCTGATGATATTCTGAACGAGATCGACCAGGCTCATTCCAACAAAATGGCCTTATTCCCGTACCTTCTCGATGACTCATCGATGTCACAGGAGGTGAGTTACTACCTAAAACGAAGGCAATGGATTATTGCATACCCAGATTACCATATTGGGCTGGAAAAATTATTGGCTGCCCTCAAGGACTGCCTTAATCTTCCTGAAACATCCAGATATATAAATATCGCATTGATGGGAGCACCTTCCTCCGGACGTTCTTCGATAGTCAATGAAATAAACAGTATCCTAACAGGAAACGGTCCCATCTCTGACTTCTATTACCCTGACCCCATATCATATGGAAGCATTAAAAATGCGGAGGGATGCTATATCGAGATACAAGGCAGAAAGGGCAAAATTCGGCTATATGACATCAACACGGACTATCCACTTGAAGTAATAAAAGCAAGTGACGCAATCATCCTAAACATCGACTCAACAATGGGTTGGACTAACCTAGATAGTTCCATCATATCGGAAGCTGCAAGGCAACAAGTTCCCATATTGGCCATTAGCATGAATAAAGCAGACATGGTGGAAACAAAAGAATTTGAGAGAGAAGTCAAACGACAACTAGAATTAGAAGGCTTACCATATAATATCCCAATTGTCGCCACTTCTGCTCTTGGCGCTCTCAACGGTGTACCAGAATGGACTGATAGGATTCAGGCCGTCATCGATGAACTTTCAAAGGGGGTGAAGAAAACCGATCTCGGAAATTGAACAGATCCATTATCCATCCTCTACAGATGTTATTGAGGCAGAGTGTTCGCCGGATGACACCACGAAGAATGCAGCCAGGTTTGTAGTAAGTCAAGGACTTTCATCAACATCAGACTTGCAGCAATACCTTGGATTTGGATATGCAAGGATCAATAGCATCATGGATACAATCGAGAGATTAGGAATTGTTAGACCGGCCACAACTTCGGGAAGAACACTTCTCGTACACGATCTCGATGAACTAGAAATAATCCTTGACAATTGGGACCACTGATTATAAACAGCAGGTCCGTATAAGGAAGCATAAATATCTGAAGAACATGTACAAATATGTGACGAAATAATCACTAAAGGCAGGTTATCGGAATTGATGCCTGCCTTTTTCAGATGTTTGCTGTCATTGACCTTCTTCACTTGGTCTGAAATAATTGCCGCAATTCCGGCACCTGACCGGCATTGACAATACTGTAGCATTGTCCTCGATATCAGAGGCTTGGAAGACATGGCCGCAATAAGGACATTTCGTGGTGACAAATCTTCGTAGCATAGGCGAATCACTTCTGCTGATTGTTATTGCCAGTGCCGATGCGTTTTGCATCCTTTACTGCATTTTCCCGAAGTTTCTTGCCAGCCACAATGGCCGTTACCGCAAGAAACGCTTTCGTTGCGAATTTAATTACGTCTTTATTCATAAGATTTAGTCTATAAAGTGATCAATGATAGTGTCAATGACATCCGAAATATCTTGTCCGAGTTTCTCCCCGGTTTTCTTTCCGGCCTCAATAATTACCTTACCCAGTTCCGTAAGCTCAGAAGGGAGATTCTCCCCCTCCGGAAGATTTTGCAATAGTCCCATGTTCTAAAGTGTTTTAAAAGATTAGGATATATAAATATTTAAAATTCACTAAATTACCGCCGATAGAAGTTTATGCTAGAACTCTGGCGAGAAGAAAGAAGAAGGGTGCATTATCGGTATCACCTTCACTTCCTTCCGGTCAGACAGAAAATATCTCCACGTCTCGATCCATTGTCCATCAGGCGCCTTGAGGTCATCCCCCTGCAGTCCGCCGTTAGGGAGGTTGTTGTAAAGACGGTGTCCCCACACAATAATAATGTCGGGACGAAGCATCTCTATCACCTCAAAGAACGCAGCTTCCGAGTTTCTGAAGTTGTCCTGTGTAGGAGCCACACGAGGACCAGACACCGGGATCTGGACATAATTGTAGAATGCGACGCTGTTCCAGAACAGTTCCTTGTCCGCAAATGAAAGTTCACCACGTCCCAGAAGCGCCTGTGCGAACTTAGTGTAAGTATTCTTGTACGCTTCATGCTCTGACGTAGGATCAAAGAGGTCCATTATGACCCGCCTGGTGATATCCTCGCTCGCATCGGATACATTTTGGCAGTAGTGAGATTCACCGAGAACGAGAATGCGCTTGCCTGCAAACCCGGTCTTATAATAATGCTCCCCTATCCAGGGAAGAAAATTAATTTTAGACATATTCTGTTATTTTTCTGCAAAGTAAGATGCCGTATGGGTAAAATCATTACCCACATTACAAAAAATTGCATAAATTTGTAAAAAACCACTAAAATTATGTTTGAAGACAGCGATACCAGGAACAAACACGTCTGGCTCATAGAACTTCTCAGCCAGCCACGAACCCTGAAGGAAATTCAGGAAAGCTGGAAAAACACAGACATCAATCCGTATCCGGGGACAGCCATGACCAGGAAAACTGTCTTCAACTGGATCAATAAGATAGAGGAAGAATACGGAATCAGTATCCAAGTAACCAAGGCAGGAGCCAATTCCAATTATCAGATTGTCTCTCGTCCGGGAGAAGACAGCGTCAGGAAATGGCTGCTGGGAACCATTTCAATGCAGAATAAGCTCATTACCAACACTTCCATCCGGGACAGGATTCTGCTGGAAGATGTTCCGTCCGCCAGAGAGTATCTGGACGCAGTCCTTGATGCCATAAAACAAAACCGCATGCTCAGTTTCGATTACGAGGACTATTGGGAGGATCCGGTCAATGTCACGATACAGCCATATTTCGTGAAATTGTTCCGACAGCATTGGAAAGTTATAGGGCCACTTGAGAGCGGCAATAGCAGAACTATCCGGTCATACGCTCTGGACGCTGACAGAATGAAGAATCTCAAGATCATGGAGAAAAGGTTCACGTATCCCAAGGACTTCAGTCCTGAAGATTTTATGGCAGACAGCATTGGCACGGCAAACTTCCCGTCGGGAGCAGCTAAGCCGAAAAATGTCATAATTCTTGTCTGGGCGAAATACAATTTCTATCTGAAGCACACCCCTCTGCATCAGAGCCAGAGGATGTTATATGACTGTCCTGAAGACGGTTACACCATTTTTTCATACCAGCTTCACACCACTGATGACTTCTATCAGGAAATCTGCAGGTATGGCAACTTCATGGAAGTCCTTTATCCCGACAATGTCAGAGATGAGATGAAGGAAATCATCAATGGCATGAGAGACGAATATGACGGCGTTTCAAGGGCGTCCTGCAAATTGAAGGTCCCGAGTGTCGAGGAACTCCTGAAGATGTAAGTTGTGACAACATTTTGACTGAACGTCTCACTGCATCTCTGATATGTATTTTTCAATTTGTTCCTTAAGAGGCTGAAGATCTTGCTCTATCACGTTCCAGACTTCTTCTGGGTCAACCTGATAGTAACCATGTACGAGAAAGTGCCTCATCGCTACGATAACTTTCCAATTTGTGTCTGGATGGGCATCCTTGAAATCCAGACTGAGCATGTAAGAGGCTTCGCCGATAATCTCAATGTTCTTGACTATTGCAAAATACAAGATGCTATCTTTCTGAAAATCCTCTCGTTTCACTCCATTTGAAAACTCAAAGACCCTTCCTATTGCCTGAAGGATGTGCTCCAGACGCCCTTTGTCTCTAACTTGCTCTCTCATATATCAGAATCTTGTCATTGTTGGCCGTGCGTTCTGCAAAAGACAGCAGAGTTCCCTCCGTGATCAGGTCCACATCGAATCCGAGAATCTCGCTGAGTTCCAAGGAAATCTCAGCGTGTCTCATTAGACTGACCTTAGCTTCTTTGTCGAAAACCACTAAGATATCGATGTCGCTTCCGCTATGTGCTTCTCCCCTGGCATAAGAGCCAAAGACCCAAGCCTTCACAACTGGCTGAGTTGCGAAGTAGCGTACAATCTTGTCTGTAAGTCTCTTATCCATAATACCCGGTGTTTCTGCAAATATATAAGTTTTTCGTTTGATTGCAAAGAACATTCTAGTGGTTCGATATTCACTTAGGTCACTACGTGAAATTCAAATAAAAATGGTTATATTTGTATGATGCACCTAGCGTAAAAAAAGTCTGTAAAGATTAGGCAACGGCATCGGGATTAAGAATTATATAAAGCCTTGTCAGAGGATAAGAGAAGATGATTCTGGATGAAAAAATATTCGAAGGACTGTACTACAAGTACAGCGACAGGCTTTATAACTTCGCATTCAGGTTCGTGTCGGACGAACATACCGCCCAGGACATTGTGCACGAAGCCTACAGCACTCTTTGGGAGAAGTTCGAAGGAAAGGAAAGCGACACATGGCAGGCTCTTCTGTTCCGGATTGTACGGAACCGGTCGATAGACACTCTGCGCCACCAGTCCTCACTAAGGATTGTCAGTCTCACTGATTCATTCAAAAACATCTGCGACGAATATCTCTATCAGATGGACTTCGCGGTCAACGACTCCGACCGGAAAACTATCTACGATGAACTCACTGCCAACATACACAGCATTATGAACAAGCTTCCCGACAGATGTCGTGAGGTGTTCATGAAGAGCCGGTTCCAGAACATGAAAAACAGGGAGATTGCGGCGGAATTGGGAATTTCAGAAAAGGCAGTGGAGAAGCACATCCACAAAGCCCTGACAGTATTCAGAAAAGAGTTGGACGACCTCGCAAGCGACGGAAATACGGATCTGCAAGGTAGCACAGTTCATCTCTGGTTGCTTTTCATCCTTACCTGCATGGTGGATTGATAACGGACCGCAAGGAGCGAATATAATGAAGAGAGGGTGACCAAAAAGCCACCCTCTCTCCATTTACTCTATCGATAGCAGATATTGAACTCAGCCAGATGACACAAAGGAACCTTCAGGGCACCGCCAGTTCGTCCGGTCGCCGTCACAACGAACTTGACATACTTAGCCTCAGGCTCGATATCAGCGGCGTGAATGTTGCGATAGGCACTCACGCCGGCATAGTTGAAATCACAGACTTTAGTATAAGTCTCCCCGTCCGAAGACACTTCCAGATGTCCGCCTTTAAGGTCAGAAGAGTACCTGTCCTGACGTCGGTACAGGTCGAAGTCCGAAATACGCACCGGAGAGGCAAGCTCATATTCAATGAAATACGGCAGACTCAAAACAGCCACATCTGTATTTCGGTAGCCCGACTCCCATTTCGTATTGATTTTCCCGTCGATTGTCAGTTCCGGACCTGCCCCTATCTTATAGGTGTTGCAGTTACGCACCGAAATGTTGGACTGGCTGTAATAGTGTCTGTTGAAGAGATTGATGACAGACTCGCTGTCGCCCTCGACCTTGAAGCCTCCTTCCGACTCAACATTTGCAACTAAAGAATAATTCCTTTCTACAGCCTTGGACTTGTCAATCTTGACGGTATAGACAATCTCTGATACTCCAGATGTAAACCCTTGTTCAGAAGAGGATGTCACCGTATATGATCCCTCCGGAAGAAGCGGATATTCAGCATTTTCCGATGGAACATTGAAAGTGAACTTCACGCCGTTGTCCCAATTATTCTCGATGCTTGTGCTGACCTTATATTCAACACTGATGAATCCGTCATAATCCTCCACATTGTCAAGATCCGCCTCAGCCACTCCGGATCTGTCCAGCCTGAACGCCATCTTGCTCATGTCCGGAACGATGATGGTACTGCCTAGCCTTTCGGTCTGTGCGTCGTTCACACCATCTGTTAGACTTTTCAGCCTCAACGCCACAGCATAGTTTCCAAGATCGGAATAGTCAGGTTCAGTAGAGAGCAGTTTCAGAGCCTCTATATTGAAATTAACCTTGAATGTGGCCTTCTTGTCCTTCATCTTGAGCTCCGACGACTCCAGTGACCAACAGTCCGAAGGAAGAGCCTGGAGAGACACTGAGTTCTCCTCGTTGAATTTTTCCAAAACGGCGGCATCCTCAGACAGCTTCACCTGAGGGTTCTGTTCGTAATAACTGCCACAATAGGCGTTCACCTCAGCAGAGAACGAAGACTGCACGTCATAGAATGTCGACGTCTTCTGGTATCCGTTGTTGAGGATATACACTGAAGGGTCGTAAAGATTGTCCTCCAGGTGGCTCGGCTCGCAAGCTGCGGCTGACAAAAGTGCGGCGAAGCCAATAAGAATATATTTACGTTTCATAATGATTCTTTTTTAGAAGTCGTTTCCAGTTCTACCATCCGTAGTTCTGTGTCAGTTCCGGAACCCTGTCAAGCTCGGACTGGTTCATCGGAAGGAGATAGTATTTCTTAGTGAACACTCTTTCGGCCTTGGTACCGGCCTCTCCGAAAGTGTCGAAGATGGACGTGCGCCTCCAATAATCTCCGGACATCTTATGGTCAGACGCCCCGATATTGCATCCCACTACCTTGCCGTTGTCCTCCTTTTCGGCAATCATCCAGCGGCGGGTGTCGAAGTAACGTTTGCCCTCGAAGCAAAGTTCTACCATACGCTCCCTGCGGATATATTTTCTTTGGAGTTCCTTGTCGCCGATTATCTCAGGATAGACCTCGTCTTCGCCGGTTCCGATCGCTGGCACGCCTGCTCTGTGACGTATCTTGTTCCAGTAAATGAGGATGTCTGGATTGGTCGGGTCATATTCATTGAGAGCCTCGATGTACATCAACAGAACATCAGCGTACCTGATGATAGGCCATGAAATGTTTCCCCATCTGCCCGATTTCGTATCCAGATCAGGGTCAATGAACTTGAGACAGAGGTAACCGGTAGGGCTGTAGTTGTTCGATGTGATCGGTCCTGAGTTTCCATTCTTGTAAAACTGGATATTGGTCAGTTTGTTCGTGCCCATGATCCATGTCTGTCCACTCCAGAACACATTGGCGTAGAACCTCGGTTCACGGCCTACGTACATATTCATTGTCTCGATGGCATCATTAGTCTTCATGTTCTTGGGAATAGTGGAGAAGAACGGATTTACAAACTTCTGCGAGCCGGTCTCAGTGTAGCCGGAACGAGGGTCCACATCAATGGTGCCTGCGCCGTTGTCATAGGACTCTTCCTCCATATTGGTAATCGGATAATAGCCGTTATCCATCGCGAAAGCGTCCACAAGTTTCTGGGTCAAACCGATACCGCCGTATCCGCTCGCCGAAACCGGAGTCTCCCCTACCTTCCAGCCGCGTCCGCCGCACTGCACTGTGAATATGTTCTCAGGAGAATTGAGAAGCACCGCAGCATTATGAATATTCTCAAAAGGAGTGGCATTTTCGTCATCCACAAGATTGTACATGTTCATGTCAATGACAGCTTTCGCTGCCTCGGCAGCCTGTCTCCAGCGGTTTTCGTCATATTCAGTATTGAAAAGTTTCTCGCCGTCCTTGTTCACGATACCATCATAAATGCCCGTGCCATTCTGCCCATTGAAAAGAGGGCTGGCATTGAACATAAGCAGCCTGGCTTTCATGGCAAGGGAAGAACCCTTCGTAGGGCGCCCGATCTCATAGGGGCTTCTTGTGTCGGGGAGTTCGGCAGCTGCCTGGTCATATTCACCACAAAGCCAATCAACTATAGTGCTCCAAGGGGTTCTGTCCACCTTTGACACATTCTGGTCGGAATAGTCCGACTGCCTGTCGCCAAGCCAGATGACCGGGCCGTTCCATTTGAGCAGTTCGGTGTAGTAGAACGCCCTGAGGAAACGGGCCTCACCCTGCCACATAACTTTCTCCTCATCGGTGAGCTGAGGGCAGTCATGAACCTTGGACATGAAATATGTCGCCTCGCTTATCCCCTGATACAGAAGTCTGTAAACCGCATGACGATACCCGCTGTGGGTTGACAGAGGAGAAAGCTGGTTATGATTCAGCAAAGCGAAGAAGCGAGAGCCAGTGTAGGCACAGGATGCCTCATCGCTGGCAGTGATGGCGATACAGGATGTCGAACCATAACCCTCCGGAGACCACTCGCTCGGAATGTAGGTATAGACATTGACAAGATACTGCAACGTGGTCGTCTTCTTGTCGAATATGTTTTTTGACGTCAGCTGGTCGTCAGGCTGCCTGTCCAAGTAACTGTCACAGCCGCAGACCGCCAGCGCAATCATCATGAATATTGCTGATATATTTTTCTTCATAGTACTTCTTGATTATTAGAAACCGATGTTCAGACCGATGTTTGCTACTCTGGTGTTAGGGTAGTTCGATGCTCCCGTCTGTAGATCAGGATCCCAGAGCTTGAAAGGAGCGAAAGTAAGCAGATTCGTTCCGGACACGAATATACGCAACTGGCTCAGTCGGATCTTCTGGATCAACTTCTTAGGGAAAGTGTAGCCGAACTCCGCATTCTTGAGCCTGAGGTAGCGTCCGTTGACGAGCCAGAAATCAGATACCTGGTTGTTGTTGGTCGCCTCAGTAGTGGTAAGGCGAGGATATTTCGCATCCGTGTTGCTTTCGGTCCAATAATTTCCGTAAATATCGGAGAACACGTTGTTCGCAGCCATCTTAGGTTCGGTGAAACCACGTACCATAGAGGAGTTTATCGAAAAGCTTACGTGGTCATTGCCCTGAAAGAAAACTGACACGTCGAATCCCTTCCACTGTGCTGACACGCCGAAACCATACACGATCTCAGGCACGTCAGTGTACCCTATGGCCTTGACATCCTTGCTGTCGATTACGCCGTCGTTGTTCAGGTCCTTGTATCGGATGTCACCTGGACGCACCTCTCCGAGAGCACTCTGGTCCGGAGACGTGGCGATGTCAGCCTCGTCCTTGAACAGGCCGTCTGACACATAGCCGAATGTCTGCCATCTGGCCTGACCGGTACGGTTCATGTACTTCTCGATGTAGTCCGGCTGGTCCTGATCCTCGATTACGTTACGGGCGAACGTAAAGTTGCCCATAGCAGAGAAGTTCACCTGGCCGATCTTCTGGTCATACTGAAGAGAACAGTCCCATCCGGAATTTCTCATCCGGCCAATGTTGACGTAAGGCTTCGTGGTAATTCCGACATATTCAGGGATGGAAGACCTCTGGAGGAATATCCCGGAGCGTTTTTCCTTGAACCAGTCCACCTGCACGCGAAGTTTGTCGAAGAACGAAACATCTATGCCGACATCCAGCTTACGTGATTTTTCCCAGCCGACATTGTCGTTGGCCCATTCGCCGCGCCTGTAGGACGGGTAGGATTTTACAGTCTCGCCGAAATTCCAGCTTGAGCCGGAATTGATCGTTTCAAGATAGATGAAACGACGGTTGCCTCCGATCTGGTCGTTTCCGACAATTCCATAGGAACCCTTGATTTTCAGCATGCTGATGACATCAGTCAAGCGGCCTGTCCAGAATTTTTCGTTGGAGACCAGCCAGCCACCTGCCACTGACGGGAAAAATCCGAACCTGTGTCCAGGCGAGAAGTTTTCGGAGCCGTTGTAGCCGGCGTTGAACTCGGCAAAATATCGGGAATCATAGTTGTATGTAGCCCTGAAAGCCACTCCCTGATGCCTGTATGGCAGAGCCGCGTTGCTTGATGTGGCGCTGGAGCCGATGTAGTTCTTCTGAGACTGCTGGTAGAGAAGGAGACCGGAGATGCTGTGGTTACCGAAGGACCTTGCATAGTTCAGGCTTGCCTCAAGATAGAGAGAACGCCATCCGGTGTTGGAATATGAGAAATCCAATGTCTGCGAGCCCTGCACAAGTTCAGTAAGGTGCAGTTCGCCGTTCTCGTCCCTGTACGCCTGACCGTATTGCTCAGGAGTTCTGGTGCGGTTCTGGTAAGCGTTGTTCTTGGCATCGAAAGAGCCTTTGACCGTGGCTGTAAGTCCGTCAGTGAGCCACGAGAAATCGTGGGTGAGGGACACGAGAGACTGTGCCGTGTTGTAGAAGGCCTGTTTGTAACCCGTCTGGGTCAGAAGGGCGTACGGGTTGTAGCCCATATTCGTACCAGGACCAGGATAATGGCCGTCCGAATAGACCATCGGGAAGATCACGGACGGTGTCTTCAAAGCTGCCGACCAGATTGCACTGCTGCTTGTTCCGCTCTCGTTCTTCTGCTCGAAAGTCGTGGCGAGGTTAACGTTCATGGACGTGTGACGCGTGAGCTTCACATCCACGTTCGCCCGGAAATTGAAGCGGCGGTAATATATTCCCGTATTGTAATCCGCTGTCGGGTCAGTCTTGAAGAGTCCGTTCTCGTTGTAGAAACCTCCGGAAATGTAATATTTCACAGAACTTGTTCCTCCGGAGACATTGACATTTGCACGAGTGTTGTTGCTGAGGCCCTTGAATATGCTGTTTACCCAATCAACATTCGGATAAAGGTCGGGGTCCTCTCCGTTCATAGTCTTGCGGACCCTGTCAGCATCGAAATATTCAGTTCCGGAAGCCACATTGTACATTTCCATGTACTGTGCCGCATTTGCCATCTTAGGCACCTTGACAGGGCTGGTCACGCCGTTCTCGAACTTGATGGTGACCTTCGGTTTGCCTTCTTCGCCGCTTCGTGTCGTGATGAGCACCACGCCGTTGGCTCCACGCACACCGTAAACGGCCGTAGCAGCGGCATCCTTCAGGACGGAGAATTCCTTGATGTCCTCTACATCCACAAGGTCAAGTTCCCGCTCGACACCGTCGATCAGGACTAGAGGGTTGGCATTGGCACCGAAAGTGCTGATGCCTCGGATCCAGAATGTAGATCCGGCACCCGGCTCTCCGCTTCTCTGCACTGACACTACTCCGGAAAGCCTTCCGGCAAGGGCATTGCTGATCTTTGACACCGGAACCTTCACAGCGTCAGGAGCAATCGTGGCAATGGCTCCCACAATACTGGCCTTCTTCTGATGACCGTACCCGACAGCAACAGCCTCCTCCAGAGTGTTGCCGTCCTGCTCAAGCGACACGTTGATGACCTGAGCACCTTTCTTTATCTGGACTTCCTGGGGCACATAGCCTATGCAGGATATGCTGATGTATCCGTAATTCCCTTTGAATGAAAGTTTATATTGGCCATCAAGGTCGGTGGAGACACCTATCGGAGTATCCTTGACCCACACCGCCACTCCGACAAGTGGCTCGCCGGTCTTGGCATCCCTGACAGTTCCGCTTACCTCCGTCTGTCTGTCATCGCCTGTAGTTGCACTTGAGGCCTTTGACTCAGTTTTGGAGATCGTGATAATCTTGCCTTTCATTTCATATTTGAAAGGAGGTTTGAGTATCTGCCGCAAGACAGTCTGCACGGACGCCGAATTGAAATCGGCCGTGACAGCCGGAGCATCCCGAAAAATGCCTGTCTCGTAGATGAATGAATAGCCGGTCTGGCGCTCAAGTTCCTTGATGACTCCGGTCAGAGGCTCATTCCTGAACTGCTTAGTGAACGACTGGGCGGAAATGAACTGCCCGGTCATCACGAGAAGCAAAACAAGAAGCACACTCTTGAAAACAAGTTGTTTCTTCATTTTTGTTGAAAAGTTGGTTAATTTAACGTTATTAGTTTTGATTTTTGTCTGTCATTTTTCTGCGATGGCAATGCTGCCGTCATCCTGCCATGCCCACGAAATCGGAACAATGACAGTCAATGCCTCAAGCACGTCATCAATTGACTCATTGGTGTCGAGTATTACACGGAAGGTCTTGTTCCTGTACTCCACCGGATTATAATGGATCTTCGTTCCGTACAGGGATGTCAGTCTGGAAAACAGCCAGTCCAGCGTGACTGACTCGCAGTCCAGTTTACCGTCAAGCCAGGAGCGGTACTGGTTTACATCCCGCCGGGATTTGCTCATGGACCGGTCGATACGGTCGTAGGATATGACCTCGCCAGGACTGAGATAAATGTAATCCTTGCCAGTCTGGAACTGGATCTGTCCAGTCAGAAGAGCCGCCTGTATTCCGTTCTCGCCATCATAGGCGGAGACATTGAACGAGGTACCCTTGACAGTAATACTGGCATCGCTCATCCTGACGATGAATGGCTTCGACGGATTCTTGAAAACATCGAAGAACGCCTCTCCCGAGAGTGTCACTTCCCTGTCCTTCTTATTGAAATCAGAATCATAAGTCAGGGTTGTCGCCGAGTTCAGCCATACCTTAGAAGAATCAGGAAGCACGACCAGTTTGGTCTCCAGATAGGCTGTCGAGAAAGTTGAGACCTGATTTTCTTTGTCAATGAGCAGATTTATGAACAATGCCACAATGACGGCTACCGCAGCTGCAACCGGAACAGAAATCCGCATCAGCAGGCGTTTCCAGCGGCGAGCATTGATTGAGCCCGAAAGCCTGGCGTAGGCCATCCTCTGCCCCGCAGTCGGCCTCTCGTTTTCACACCAATCCTTCTCCATTGCCCTGAAATCGTCCATTGACAGCCTACCATCCGATAGACTCTCGCGAATGGAAACCTCATCTTCGTATGTAGATTCGCCACGGAAATACTTGAAGCATTTCTCTTTGGTCCGATCATCTGAAATCTTTCTATCGTCTTTAATCATAATGACTTTTATTGTTCCATATAATATTTAACGTTTAACTGAAACTTTACCCTACCTTATGTTTTCAGAAATTTTCACCACAAAAGACATAAACAGGTAGGGTAAACTGGAGTTTACACGCTTTATAATAAGAATACTCAATACCAATAACACAAAAACAGATCATGAGAAAAATTTCCTTTCTGCTGACAGGTGCTCTGGCCATATTGGCAAGCACCTCAGTCTCAGCCCAATCAGAGCCATCGGACGAGATGAAGATTCCGGATTATTCTGGATATATCCTTACGCCGGAGGCTCCTCACACTCCCAGAATCAACGGAGCCAAGGTCTATGGAGCCCGCCCGGGTTCGGATTTTCTGTACAAAGTGGCGGCTACAGGAGACAGACCTATGACATTTTCGGCGGAGAAGCTGCCCAAAGGTCTGAGAATCGACTCACAGACTGGCTTGATTACCGGAAAAGTCAAGAAAGCCGGCACCTACATTGTCACGCTGAAGGCCACGAACAGCCTCGGCGAGGCGACAAGGGAGTTCAGGATAGTCATCGGAGAGAAGATCGCGCTGACTCCGCCTATGGGTTGGAACAGTTGGAACTGCTGGGGCAACACAGTAAGCCACGAGAAAGTGATGGCTTCAGCGAAGGCGATACTTGAAAGCGGACTGGCGAACTACGGCTGGTCGTACATCAATATCGATGATGGCTGGCAGGGCCTCCGAGGCGGAAAGGAGAACGCAATCCAGCCGAACGCGAAATTCCCTGACATGAAAGGAATGGTGGACTCACTGCACGCCATGGGATTCAAGGTCGGCATCTATTCCGGCCCGTGGGTGGCAACATATGCTGCGCACATCGGCACTCAGTGCGACAACGCAGACGGCACCTACGAGTGGGTGAAGAAAGGGCTTGTCAATGAGAACTACAGGATGGTTGATCCGTCAGGAGAGCTGACCAGAGAGAAGCTCTGGTACAGCGGAAAATATTCATTCGCAGCCAAAGATGCTCGCCAATGGGCAGAATGGGGCTTCGACTATCTCAAATTCGATTGGAATCCTCACGACTGGTACAGCATGAAAGAAATGCATGACGAACTGGGGAAATGCGGCAGGGACATCGTCTATAGCCTTTCCAACTCAGCCCTCCTTCCTTTGGCCGACGAATATGTGAAATATGCCAACTGCTGGAGGACGACCGGGGATATCCGTGACAGTTGGAAAAGCATCTCCGGCATCGGTTTCGGCAGAAACAGCAGTTGGGCGCCATATTCAGGTCCCGGGCATTGGCCTGACGGAGACATGCTGGTCATCGGAAACGTCGGCTGGGGCAGGAAATACCACTACACCAACCTGACTCCAGACGAGCAATACACCCACATCACACTTTGGGCCATGCAGGCCTCTCCACTCCTGATAGGATGCGACATGGCAGTAGCCGACAAGTTCACCAAGAGCCTTCTCTGCAACAACGAAGTGATCGACATCAACCAGGATCCGCTCGGCTATGCGGCCACAAAGATTTACGGAAACAGTTCCTATGCCACCTACTTCAAGCCTCTGGAAGACGGTTCGCTGGCCATAGCGATGTTCAACCTCAGCGAGACACCTCAGAAGATCGGATTCACGCCGAGAGCCATCGGAGTGATAGGGAACAAAATCACGGTCAGGGATGTCTGGAGACAGAAAGATGTGGCAGAAATCACCAACGACAGGAATCGTTTTGACACAGAGGTACCGCCTCACGGAGTGGTTCTCGTCAGGGTGTTCCCAGGCTTCACCAAGGAAAGACCGGTAGGCAGCAGAAGGTAGTCCAGCGACAGCCAAAGACCTGACATTCAATCAGAAAGCATAACGTCCCGATGTGGTTATCCGCATCGGGACATTACATTATTACGGACTGTTGAATATCACGTCATTATGCTTTCTACAGAAAATTTCACTATTTTTATGTAAGATTTGCCGCCTTATGATGTAAATAATACAGGCAAATGACATTAACACAAGAATGACATTGACATATAATACAAATATGAAGATTCTACATACATCAGACCTGCATCTGGGACATACGTTATATTCGTATGACAGGACAATCGAGCAGACCGGCTGCCTCGCCCAGATAGAAAACATCATCAAGGAACAGAAGCCGGACGCATACGTCATCAGCGGCGACATCTATCATACGACATCACCCCAGACGTCAGCGCAGGAGATGTTCATGCATCATCTCATGACAGTCCATGAGATTGCACCGTCAATGAAAGTCATCGTGACAGCCGGCAACCACGACAGCAACAAGATAGAGATCACCGACCCGCTGTGGAACCTCGTGGGAGTATCCATCGTGGCATCCATAAAACGCAACATCCTCCAGGGCGAAGACAGCGATGAATTTCACAGGCAGCTTTTCGAACGCCATATCTTCCCCATCATGAGGGACGGCAGCACCGTCGGCTACATTGTCGCCATACCTCACTGTTACCCAGGCAATTTCCCGGCCGTGAAAGCAGACCTGCCCAGGGAAGAAAGAATGAAAGAGTTTATAGCCCTCCTGCTGGAGGAAGTCGGAAAACGCAATAAAAACGGGCTTCCGGTGGTCGTGATGGCCCATACGGCAGTAAACCGGATCTCAGGAGAGAAACCCGACGCCGTCGGCCAGGACCTCGACATCATAGGAGGAATCGATATGGTCAATGCAGATGTTTTCGGGACTGGTTACGACTACATTGCGCTCGGACATATACACAATCCGCAGAACATCTCAGACAGGATCCGCTACAGCGGCTCTCCCCTGCCCGTATCTTTCGACGAGGACTTCCAGCACAGCGTTTCGATCGTGACCATAGGCGCACACGGCGACACACCGGAAGTGGAGACAATCGACATTGACAATGCGATGCCGGTCATCACCATACCGGAGCAGGACAGGACCAGACGCGGCGAAGTGAAGTCTCTCAAATGGGATGAGGCATACGAGGAGTTCAAGAAAATGGACCCGGAAAAGGCCTGCTATGTACGGCTCAATGTCACTGACGACGGGACCATTCCGGTCGAGGCGAAAGACAAGGCCGCCAAAGTTCCGGAGCAATGCCATCTGAAGGCGAAGTTCTGCCTGATAAACAGAGTGAAGAAGGTCAATGCCCAGGACATAAACTCCTCCGGAAAGATAAATATCAGCACCGCAGAGCTCGGGAAGATGGGGCCTTACTCCGTGGCTGAACTCTACCTGAAGGAAACCGGACAAGAAGGCATTGACGAGAATATCCTCGCCCTGCTGAAAGAAACCATTGACGAAGTTATGAAATCTGAAAAACACGACTGATACCATGAAACTGAAGAAACTCGATATCACCAACATAGCGTCGATCTCATCCGCGAGCATCGACTTCACGTCCGCGCCGCTCTCGGACTCCCCTATTTTCCTCATCTGCGGCGAGACCGGAAGCGGAAAATCCACCATTCTGGATGCCATATGCCTTGCCCTGTACAACAAGACCCCGCGTCTGACGAACGGCAACAAGACAACTGAAACGTCCTACAAAGAGGGAGGGCAGGAAATCAGCATAGTGTCTGTAAACCAGCTGCTCAAGAAAGGAGAGAAGGCAGGCGGAATAACACTCCTGTTCGAGGGGGCGGACGGCTCCGACTACACTGCCGAGTGGAAATGCCGTGTAAACCGCAATGGAAAACTGAAAGACGAGGAATGGTACATAACCGACAGTACAGGCAATACAGATGACAGCAAGGGCAAGGCCCGCATAGCCAAGATGACCGAAATCATCGGTCTGGACTATGATGAGTTCTGCCGCACATCAATGCTCGCCCAGGGGCAGTTCACCCAGTTCCTGAAAGCCGAGAGCAAAGAGAAGTCGGAGATTCTCGAGAAGATTACCGGCACTGAGATTTACGCGAAAATCGGAGCCCTCATCCATAAGAACTCACTCGACGCGAAGGAAGCCTATAAAGAGGCGAAAAAGGACGTCGATTCTGTCGCTCTTCTCTCGGCAGAGGAAAAGAGCGCTCTTGTCAATGAAATAAAACAGATTGGAGACGACATTGAAAAGAACAAGTCCGCATTGGCCCTGCTCGGAAGCCTGCTGAAGGCTTTTGAAGCTGTCGAAACTGCCGAAAAGTCCATAAAGGACTCTGAAGAGACTCTTGCAGCGGCGAAGTCGAAGTTCTCTGTCCTCACCAATGACATTGCCTATGGCAAAGCCGAGCTCGACAAGAAAAACGACATTGCCGGAGACCTGGCGAAAGACATTGAGGCTCAGAAAGTTCACGCCGACATGTTCGCAAATGTCCAGACCATCGAATCGCATCTCGTGAATGTCACGAAGCAGGAAAACTACTGCAAGAAACAGAAAGAAGTTCTCGAGAATGAGAAGAAAGCTCTTGAAGCATCCCGGGCACTTTTCGCCGAACTGGAAACGAAGAAAGCCGATGCCGAAAAGACTCTTGACAGCAAGAGAGAGGCTGTAACGGAGGCCATTGAGGCCAAGATGGCGCTCAAGCCTGAAGAGGTGGAGAAGGAGAGACGCAACATTGGCAAGGAGCTGAAACTCATCGGCGATGCAGGCACTGCCTACGCTGTCATCCAGCAGAAAGAAGAGAACCTCGCTACCGGGAAGTCCGAACACAAAAAGGCAGTAGAAGAGCTTGAGACAGAGCGTGTTGCGGTCAACGAACTGAAGGACAAGTCGAAGACAGCCGATGACGCCTATAAGAAATGCCTCGACTCATATAATACGCAGGCTATGGCAATAAACCAGGCTTCAATCCGTCTTAGGAACTGGCTTCGTGAGACTGGCAGCGACATCTGCCCCGTATGCCATACGAAAATAACATCACTCATCTCCGAACAGGAGCAGAACGATCTTCTCAAACCTGCAAAAGAGGCATTGGAAAAGGCGGAAACGGAAAAACGGAAAGCAGATGAGGCATCAGTCAAAGCAAGTACAGCGTTCAACACCAGACTTAAAGAGCTCGACAATTCCAAAAGCAGGCTCGGCAACGACGAAAAGACCTTAGCCGGACTCAAGGAAGCGTTCGCCAAAAATTTCTCTTCATTGGGCATAAAAGTCAATGAAGAAAACATCCGGGAAAAGCTCGAGTCGATCAAAAAGACGCTGGACGCGCGCAAGGAGGTCAATGAAAAGGCCATAGCCGATGTCAATGTCAGGCAGAAGGCCGTGGACAACGCAACTGCAGACAGAGACAAATACCAGAGCGACATCTACTCCCCTATCATGTCCGACTACAACAGGAAGAACCTTGAGATTCAGAAAATCAGCAGCAACATTGACAATGCCAAGAAAATGATCTCTGTGGCAGAGAAATCCGCATCGGAGTCCCTTATGGCGGCAGATGGCCTCATCTCCATCCCTGACTGGAAGAAGGAATGGGAATGTGATGACAAAGGCTTCATCGCGAAGCTCAAGGAGAGTGCCAGAAAGTACAATGACACCCTGAAAGAATATGACAAGGTGACCGTAGAAATGAAGAATCTCAAAAGCAACATCGCATCCGCATCAGATGTAAGGGAAAGAATCATCGCGGCCAATGGGGACTTCGTTTCCGGGGACATCGTACCGGAAAAATACGCCGGCAACGCAATCGTGGAGTGGGGTTCATTGGAGAGCCGCATCAGAACGGCACTTGAGAATATCGACACCGCACGCAAGTCCAAAGAACTGAATGAGAATACCTTGAACAACGCTTATGCTGAAAACGGAACCCTGCCTAAGACTGCCGTAGAGGTCAATGCACTGAAGGAGACTGTCGAATCGGACAATCTGGGCAAGTCAGAGCACCTCGGCAAGCTCAAGACTGTCATTGAGGATGATGACAGGAAGCATGACGAGCTTAAAAGCAAGATTGACGCGCTTAACAGGGCCGGCAAGGTCAATGCCAGATGGGAGACTCTGGATGGCCTTTTCGGCGGCACCGACGGATTCACATTCAAGAAGATAGCCCAGAGTTACATCATGCAGGACATTCTCAATCATGCAAACGCATATCTGAGAAAGATCGCCCCGCGTTATGAATTGACAGCTCAGCCGGGCTCACTCGTCATCCTGGTAGAGGACAATGAAGACGGTGTTGTCCGCTCAGGAAACACGCTTTCAGGCGGTGAAGGGTTCGTGATTTCATTGTCATTGGCCCTGGGCCTGTCCAGCCTCGCAGAGAACAGCATCAGCGTGGATACACTCTTCATTGATGAAGGCTTCGGAACACTCAGCCAGGAGTGGCTCAACAGCGTGATGTCTGCATTGGAGAAACTGAACTCCTCCAGCGGCAAGCACGTCGGCATCATCTCCCACATTGAGGACCTCCAGAAAAGGATCCCTACCGTGATAGAGGTCAAGAAAAAGAACGCCACCACCAGCGAAGTCTTCGTCCGCGATGCCCAATCTTAGTTCAATGATTTCCAGTCGCCGCAAGGGACTTTCACGGTTCTTGTCTTTTTGCCGCAGCGGACGACAATGCTGTCTGAACCGGATGCGTTCAGGATATAGACGCTCTTTCCACGACGGGGCACGTCAATGACGGCATTGTCCTGATATACGGCGATTATGAGTTCCTTATCGCTCTCCGCCTCGATGACAGGGTAGCCGAGTTCAGGATGATGCGGACGGAATTCGCTCTTGAGCAGAGTCTCACGATGATCGGAAGCGAACTTCATCCATTTTCTCATGACGTCAAGCTGTTCTTGCGGAATGTTCCTCAGCATTGTCGAGTATTGTACGACTCCGAAAATGGAGTTGATAATCGCCCTTCCCACATTCTCAGGTGTTTCGGAAATGTTCCATTCCAACATATCTGAATGAACAGCCGTCGAACCGCTTGTCAGCCTGAGGGAGGCGATTCTCATCCTGTTGTCTTTCGCGTTTCCCGGACAGTCTGCTGCACGGAGCATATTGCCATACTGCCTGATGGCCGGTCCGATGTATTGCTGCCTGAACTCCAGGAGAATGTCCGGCTTTATGGCCTTCAGCGCAGATGAGACCTCCTTCATAAGGACATTCACGGCTTCGCTCAAGTTCATGATGTCCCGTCCGGCATAATTTTCTTTCACGGCCGGGTCCTCTCCATGAAATCTGAAGCTGTCGATGAAATCGAGTTTGAATCCGTCCAGATTCCAGTCTTTCAGTGCATTGACATATAAATTTACAAGATGTTCGCGAACCTCAGGGAAACGAGGATCAAGAACGCTGCAGCCCATGCCATGTTCGTTGTAGAGATATTTTCCCTTAAACTTTGCGTATGCCTCGCTGTTGAATCCGACATAAGGTACGCTGTACCAGATCATATATTTCATCCCGAGTTTTTGCACTGCGGCGACGTGTGAGGCCATGTCCGGAAATTTCTTTGGAGTCGGTTTCCAGTCTCCGCAAAAAGCATAACCTCTGTTTCCGTCAGTCGTCTGCCAACCGTCATCAAGAATTACTGTTTTCATTCCGAGATCAGCAGCGAGCTTGCACTCTTCCGCCACAGCCTTGTCGGTTACGTTCTGATGAAACTGGTACCAGGTCGAATAGAGCGGCTCGAAAGCGGCTTCAGGAGCCTCAAGGGCCTGCAATCCCTTTTCTTCCATCATCCACTTGACGCCGTCCTGAATGGTCTTTCCCCAAAACATGTGACGCCCGTCGAGCATAATCTTGGTCTCATAATGACTCAGCGGGGCCTCGGCTTCCCTGAAGAAACGCAGCTCCGAACAGATGTCGCAGTCCTCCTCCATCACGCCGAGAGCGGCCTCCACCCGTCTGAAACTCTCGCTGCACGCGATTGTCAGGCGGTTTGTGTCGTTGTCGTCGAAATACTCATAGAGAGGCATCCTGTAGGCAAGTGAACTGCTTGCATTGGTGTGGCCCCAAAACGGGTCGAGATGGGTTCCGCAATAGACATCAGGACTCCAGAAGTTGAAAACGCCTTTCTGAGGAAACGTGAAATAAACATTGAACCTTGCCGGCGCGCACGGCTGTGGCGCATCCATCGATATGCTGATTATCTCTTTCTCTCCATCATTTTCCAGAGATGCGGTAAATTTCCAATCTCCTGGATTATCAGAAACAATCACAATTTCATCCACGAGCGAACTGTTCAATACGGGGGCTACAATTGTTCCCTTGGAAACGAAAGGATTGCCCGTCCAAGTGTTCTGGGCATATGATACGCAAAAAGACAGTGCCGATAATGCAATTGCGAGTATGTGTCTGCACATATATGAGGTTACTATTTAAAATTTTGTCAGTTATAACTTCTGTTAAATCAACGTTTGGTGGTTACTACCCTCGAGTGAATTTTGCAAGTTTAATCAATTTATTCTTAGTTCAACTCATTCTTAGAAAAACCTTATGTGATAGGCTTCGCCTTTGAAAGCTCCGCCAACGACATATTGTACTGCTGTGTGGGAGAACTGTTCCTGCCAGAACTCGTGGAGATGGCCGGTGAGAATGGCCTTTAGTTGTGGCTGTTCCTTGAGCCATTTGACGAACAGTTGTGTAAGTGTGTCTTCTCGCTCAGTATCGGATGGTGCACCACAGAGATAGGAGAACTTCTTACCGCCGTGCGAGGTATGATCGTAGAGCTTCGGTGTGTAGAACGGGATATGCATCATCATTACTACCGGAAGTCCTTTTGCAAATTCTGCAGCGACATTGTCCCATTGTTCTTGAGTAATAAAATAGAAACTGTCATCAAGCGTGATGAAATTTACTCCGTTAATGACCCTTGCCGTAAATGAGAGGTTATCCGGAAACGCTTCCTGAACTTGCGTGAAATACTTTGACTGGAACTCCGCATCCTCTTTTTCCGGACCGAACCATCCCATATAGTTTGCGAACTCGTGGTTGCCGCAGGACGTAATCCATTCTCCGCGCGAGAATGCCTCCACTACATAGTCTAAACCCATTTCGCTCAGAAAATCAATCATGTCTCCCGTATGGATAATCGGAAGATGGTTCTTGTTGGCGTAGGCAATCAGACGCTCGTGATAGAGCGCAGCCCATGGAAACTCTCTGTTTCTGTACTTGGCGAGCTGCGCCTTTTTCTCGTCATTGCGGCTATCGGTCAACACAAGATGGCTGTCCGAGATGTGCAGCATAGAGAACGGTCTCTTTGCCCCAACTTTGATTTTCAGTTTTCTTATGTCCATTGGCCCGCAGCCTTCAATTTTTCGCACAATCTTCGGATTGGGGACGTATCCTCCGTCGGGAGCGGTCTCCGCATGCATTGTCTCCTCGGACGAAATTGTGTCGGCAAGAGTCGAAAACGGGTTGGTGATAAGCGCCGCCCCAGCCGTGAATGCCGAAATCTTCAAAAAGTCTCTTCTTTCCATATCGTCGGATTTTACATTTATTATAAGTTTTATCGCTGAACGGTGGCGTTCAGCGGAAGATTTAAACTGGAGTCGCCTACAAGAATGCGGTATTCTCCTGGGGTGACTATAAAATCATGGAGGGCGGTGTCGTAGTGACTGAATGCCTCGTCGTCGAGGACGATGGATATTTCCTTGACTTCTCCGGATTTAAGGAATATCTTTTCATATCCCTTGAGTTCCTTTTCAGGGCGAGCAAGTGTTGGGGAACATTCGCTGACATAAACCTGTGCCGCAGTAGCCCCGTCCCTCTTTCCGGTATTGCGGACACGGAAGCTAACGGTCAGCTTACCGTCTTCGGACGGAGTGATGCCGAGGTCGGAGAACCCGAAGGTCGTGTAGCTGAGTCCGAAGCCGAATGGGTATAGAGGGCGAACCCCGTTACGTTCGTACCCTCGATAGCCGACGAATACGCCCTCGCTGTAGCAGACGCGGGAATAAGGGCTATGGAGGTTGCGAAAGACATTCTCATAATAGCTGCCGAAAGTCGGGTTGTCCTCGGGGCGTGCCTCGATGGAAATGGGGAGGTGGCCACTCGGATTAGTTGCTCCGGTGAGAATTTCAGCTATTGCCTGGCCGCCTGCCTGTCCGGGATACCATGCCATGAGGATGGCTCTTGAAATGTCGTCAAGGTCGGTTAGGCGCACTCCTCCGCCAGCGTTGATGACGATAATAAGGTTCGGATTGAGTTCCGCTGCCATATGCATCTGCGCAGTCTGAGCCGCGGGAATGTCAAACGGGCGGTCGCCGTCCTCGTGCTCAATGTCGGAGTTGAAACCTCCGCAGTAGATCACGGCATCGGCACAACGGATCGCCGCCTTCTGTTCAGGTGTGAAGTCCGGCTGAACGACATCAATCTTTCCTGTGAATGGAACGAGACTGACTTTCAACTTTTTGCCTTGCTCGGAAAGTGCGGCGAAGACGCTTTTCGTGTGATACGGGTTCACGAATCCAGAGCCTCCTCCGGTAGGCACACACTCTGCATTCGGACCGAGAACCACAATGTTTTTTACAGCCTTTGAGTGTGATTTTGAACACAACGGAAGAATCCCGTCGTTCTTGAGAAGTACCACGGCCTCACGAGCCACGTCTAGTGCTATTTTGTTGGACTCCGGATTATCAAGCGGAAGGCTTTCGTCCTTCTGCTCCCGGTCAAGGAATCCGAAGGCAATAAAGGTTTGAAGGATATGACGACACTTTTCATCGAGCACGCTCTCTCTCACGGTTCCGTTCTCAACTGCCTTTCCGAGCAATTCGCGAGTGAAGTATAATGCGACCGGCATCTCAAGGTCGAGACCGGCGTTGGCAGCTCCGACCGTCGAGTACGTCGCTGCCCAGTCGGACATATATATTCCTTCAAAGCCCCATTTTTCTCTGAGAATCCTGACAAGGATCTCGTTTTCAGAGGTGTGCACGCTGTTCAGCAGGTTGTAGCTCGACATCACTGAACCGACACCGGCGACCTGCACAGCCTTACGGAAGGCAGGAAAATAAATCTCGTTGAGAGTCCGTTCGTCTATGTCCGATGATGTGTGGTGCCGGCTCCATTCCTGGTTGTTGCCGCAGAAATGCTTTACAGTTGCCATTACGCCCTCGCTCTGCACTCCGAGTATGTACTGCACTGCAGTCTCCGAAGTCAGAAAAGGGTCTTCTCCGTAGTACTCGAAATTGCGTCCGCACATTGGTGCCCTGTAGATGTTCACTCCGGGACCGAGCAGGATGTGAACCCCGCGTGCCCTCGCGTCTGAGCCGATTGACTTGCCGTAGGCCAGTGCCAGAGACCTGTTCCAACAGGATGCAAGCGCGATACCGCATGGGTACATTGTACTCTGCGTGTCGTTGCGCAATCCCTGCGGACCATCCGCCGTGCGGATTTCGGGAATACGAAGCCGTGGAACTCCATAGATGTGAAACCCGTCGGCATCCCCGGCGATAAGGTCAATCTTTTCTTCAAGTGTCATTTTGGCTACCAGTTCGGAGGCTCTTTGCATAGCCTCTTCACCGATTGTCACTTGAGCGGATGCGGGCAGTGCAACGACTGCAGAAAGCGCTAACGTCAGAATTCTTTTGAACATTGTCAGTCGTTGTAGTTTGAATAATTTTCGTCAATGTCGAAGGACTTTATAACGATGGAACCGACAGCGTTGAGAATGCCATATTTATAGTGCAGTCCACCGAGAGCGGTATTTATTTGCCACACGTCGCCACTGTTATTTTTATTGTCGAACACGAGAACATCATTTATCCAGATTTTCTTGGAAAGGCCTTCGACGGGTTTCATCCCGCCACCTCTTGTGACAGGTTTGATGAGAAGTCGGATTGATTTAAGGTCTGAGACATTCTCGGGATATGTTCCGGCTGAAAACTCTCCTGTGTGGTCCCATACACCTCCCCACCCATTGTCGAATCCGAAATTGGTCTTGACTCCGTTTTTGTCAATAGTTCCTCCGCTGTAGATTACATGGGTATTCACGCCATATCTCATACGAAAATTCAGACCGTTCTCCCAGATTTCAGTTCCGAAATATCCTTCGGAGATATTCACGTTCCCGAATGTCCAGACATAGTTTCCGTATTTGAAAGTCTCCGATGTCTGAAGGCAAGCATTTCCATTTGCTGAGAGAGTCAGTTTTACCGAACCGTCATCGTAAGAGTCGAAGCAGTTGCTGTCACCAGCCAACCACGAGTGACTTGCAAGGAACAGGTCCATTGTCTTCGGCTCAACGCTTTCAATGACAGTCGCAGGCTCAAGTGTGACGGTATATTTTTTTGCTACAGGCCACTTTGATTTCGGAAACACGACGGTGAAGCTCTTGCCGTCATCATTTTTCATTACAGTTGCCTCATCCGAGTCTGAAATTGAGACTTTCCAGTCAATCGTGGAACTTACTTCATACACTTTCTTGTTTGCCGCGCCTCCTCGCCAATAGCAAGTTCTTTCGGAGACTGAGTATTCCTTGGCGAATGCCAATGCCTTTTTCACCGAACAATTCTCGTCAATGTTGATTCCCAAGGTATAGATATTGCCTGCCTTGAACTCCTTGGTAAGTTTGACGGTCTTGCTGATGGTGTTCCTGTCCGTGACTATGGTGATAGTAAGGGACTCATCGGCAAGGGCAAATGGTGCGGTCACTGCCCATGCCGCAAGATTGCCAAGCGTAGTGCCTTCCGGAACTGTCATGGCCACCTCGTCAGATGTCTTGCTGAATGCCACCTGTCCGTTTTCCAGATTGAGAGTGAAGTCCCCGGCCAGTATCTTGCTTTCGGACTTGATACTCACAATCGATACAAGTTCGTCCGCATAAACGGCCTCCGCAGTTATGCCTGCGATGCTCACTTGAATGTAGGCACCAAGCTGTGCAAACTGCCAGTTTCCGATTTCAGCAGTCTCTCCGTTGACCGTAGCGGTCTGGGGTTTGCCAATCATGATTGCTGCCGACGCATCGTATGAGTTTCCTGTCATAGTCTGCAAGCTCGGAAGGTTGAGCAGAACTGTCGCATAGTTGTTGGTTGCACCAGTAGTGTAAGGATAGTAGGCGTAGAATGTCTGTTCGGCTTCGGAGGCCTTTACCCTGCCGGTAAACTTTGCCGTTCCGTCTGGCAAAACAGTGATTGTGTGCTTGGTGTTCGCTGTTCCTGCTGTCGTATAGACACCAATGGCGTCAGTGTCTTCCCAGTTCGCTGAGAATCCGTCAGTCTTGTTGCCAGAGATTGTCGTTTTGGTATGAGGATGACTGGCATAGGAAGTCAGCAGAACCTCATTTGAAGTCTGCACCGGAGCAATGTTTTCCCTTGTACATCCCGCAACGAGAGCGAGGACACAAAATACTGAAAGATACTTTTTCATAGTTGCTGTCCTCCTTTAAAACACTATGTCATTCTCCTCTGGATCATAGGTCAGTTTACCGGCACGACCCTCATCGCCGAAGCTTTGCGCGAAACCGCTCTCGGTCTCATAGTCAATAACCGAGATTTCAGGGGCAGAATAGGCTGCACTCTTCATTGAATTTATAATCATGATTAGTTTTCTTAATGTGGTATTATAACTTTGTAACTCTCACCCAATCGACGTACATATATGACGGAGCGCTGAGATTCTTCGCTCCGACCGGGCTGGTGCTGAGGATGATGTAATAGTCCGAAATAAACGGCCACTGCTTCATCTCTGTCTCATTGGCGAGGTGCATATTCTCGTAGGTCATCGTCTTCTCACCGTTGGTGTAGAATACGAGGCTGTTTTCTAGGATATCAAGGCCGTAGATATTGTACTGACCAGGGTTATATCCCTTGTATACGGGCTTTCCTTGATAGTTGTTGCTCGGGTCCACGACGTCGATATAATGGCTGTGAACAGTCTGCTGGATGTAGTCGTGGAGATAGCTGTGTTCAAGGATATCAATCTCGCCGCCGTCCGGCCAGCCCTTGTAGATCTGGTATCTCGAATCCGGCATCAGCCAGAACGCCTGTCCCGCATTGTCGCTGTCATCTACAAACTTGATTCTGGCCTCGATGTGGCAGTCGTACTTGATACCAACCTTGTACTCAGTTCTGATTCCGCCGGAGCGTACAACCCCGTCGTCGTCACGCTTGATGACAAGCACAAGGTTGCCGTCTTTGACATAAGAGTGTTCTGCTTTCCCGGACATATCCGTCTGCCATGCCGCCGTTCCCTTGCCGATAAGCGACCAGAACTCGGAGTCAACATCTCCATCGATGTCGAACTCGTCGCGAAAAATCACATCCTTCCCGTCAATCTGCGGCAGTTCTGACACATATTTTGTCAACTTTACCGTCCAATTCTGCGAAACCTCGCCCTTGCTCACGATGAACTCCTGAGACTGCGGCCAACTCCCGAGAAAATCGTTCGGATTCGGACTTATTGTCGCCCCATCCGCGAGGTCCACACTCACGCCGCTTACATATCCGCCGTATTCAATGACGCCGATGGTCGCCGTGCAGCTTTCCTCGTCAAGGCTCGCATGATAGCTCAGCTCATTCACCTTCAGTGCAAAGTCTTTCAACAAAGGTTCCGCTTCCGCATCCCCTCCGCTCTTCACGCACGACGTCGTCACCAACGTCAGTATCAATATTAAAAAATTCATTCTTTTCATTTATATGTTCTTGTCAATTAACTACTTTAAGAAATTACTCGGATGAGAATAGAAGATAAAAAGATGGAGTGCAACACAGCAATCCGCTTTTTTGCCCCTATTCTCCCCAGTCGATGAACTCGTACGGCAGAGTATATTGCCAGCCACTCCAGATTGTAGTCTGGTTGGCCGTGCCGCTCTCCCAAGCCCCTACAAAGATGTGGAACTTGAGATCCTGGCTGAACTTCAGTGCGCTAGTCTGAACATTTACACCGTTCGTGGTGTAGGAGCCGAGCACCTTGTCATCGAGCACCCACGAGAACACAGCCCAGCCGTCCTTGTCTGGAGTCATCTTGATGCCGAACTTGTGGTCTTCGACGCTGCTATATGGTACGTTGAAGTCCGAGAATGTCTTTGAGTTGCCCTTATCTACCATCGTCACATTCGTTTTTCCCGCACCCACATCGACGAACCACCTCATGTCGAAGTCCCCGCATTGGAAGTAAATCACCGGCTGAGCCTTTGCTGAGGAAGCCTTCATGAAGAAATCCCAGTTTCCGGCGGCGCAGTTATAGCGATGAACCTTCTGTGCTCCATAGATTTCCAGGCAGCTTCCCACGACCTTGCAGCTTGATTTGTCGTTGTCCGCGCCATTGATAATCCACTGCTCCAGGCCGGACGCGTCGAAATCGTAGTAGTCCGGAGTCGGATTGTAGGCCTGACGGATGACTATGCTCTTGACTATTTGCTCGAAGCCGTCGGCAGCTTTGGTTTTGAGAAGGACTTCCGCTGTTCTGATTGACGCCCCAGTGTTTTCCGTGAGGTTAATCTGCAGTGTTCCGTCTCCGCTGAATTCCGTCTGCGGAAACTCAAACCATCCTATTCCTGTATCAGCTTTCCCTACAGTCCAGTCTGCGTTTGAACTGACTTTCACCGAAAGCGTCTGCGCGTCGAATGTTGTCCTCATCCTCACCTGGGCAGGTGTGAGAACGACGCCGTCCTGCCACACCCTCACGGTCTGCTCCCTCTCATCATGCCGATTGAGCACGTCTATGTCGGCAAAGCGTCTCTCGCCCTTGTTTTCCGCACTTACGACAAGAAGGATATTCGCGTCTCCGTGTCCGGAAGTCTTTATCAGCTTCAGCCACGGCGCATCATTTGCCTTGACGAGGCTCCAGTCCTGATTTGCACGTATGCTGAACTGTGCCGTACCTCCGAACTGGCCAATATTGAGGTCACCCGATTCCTCAATGTTGAGGTAGGCGGTTCCCTTCTGACGCACCGGAATCCACTTCCCTATCCAATAGTCACTTTGAATCACGAGAGTGTCGAGCCTGTCGTCAAGTTCAGTGTTCTCGGTGTATTGCACAGTCACGTCGAAAAGCTCGGACGCACCGCCCTCTGACGGGGTTATGCTGCACCACGACGACTCCGTTCCATAGACTTTCCACGGGTCTGTGGATTTCACTTTAAGACGTATAGGTTCCGGTGAGGTTGCCGTAAGGGTGTAGCTGTCCTCGGCAATGTAACGCAGGTCAACCCATTTCATTGGACCTGCCTTCTTGCAGGAGGCAAATGCGCCTGCAAGAAGAACTGAACCGCATAATATTGTTTTTCCTATATTCATCAATATCAGTTAATTGAAGAATTTCTGATTATTTGAAACTTCGTTCACAAAATCAGTCATTCTCGTATTTTGTGTAGTCTGTGTCGATTTCAAATGACTTGATGGTGAGAGACCCGACGGCTTCCTGAATTCCAAGGCAGTAGAAAAGACCGCAGGACTCGGCATTCGCCGCCCAGATGTCACCGACATTTACGCTGTTGTCAAGAACGAGCACATCGTTAATCCAAACCTTTCTTGAGAGTGTGAGGTTTTGGTTTGTACCCGTTCTCTGTGTAGGCTTGATGAGAAGCCTGATTGACTTGAGCTGAGAGTAGTCGGTAGGGAATGTGCCTTCAGTGAATTTCTTGGTGTCGTTCCAAGTGTTGTCCCAACCTCCGTCGAATCCGAAGCCGACCTTATGCCCGTTGGCGTCTTTCGTTTCGCCGCCGCATGCAAGCAGAGCCATGTTGTAGCCGTACTTGAGCATAAGGTAGAACGGACCATTCCAGTTATTGACGCAGAAGTATCCTTCCGTGAGCTTGACGTCGCAGAACTCCCAGACGAAGTTTCCGTACTTGTACTCGTCGAATGTCTTCATGAAGGCCTGGTTCTTCTTTGGGTCTTCATTCTTTTCCGCGATTGTCAGGGTAACTGAACCGTCCTCGTTGATTTTATATGCGGACTTGTCACTGTTGTCAATATATGAAGCCGGTGCTATCGCCATATCAATTGTCACAGGTTCCACGCCCTCGATTGTAGTTACAGGGGTAACAGTCACGGTGAAAGTCTTCTTTCCAAACCATTTTGACATAGGAGCCTCCACCTTGATGCCTCCTTCAGTCTTGCTTGCGGTGAAATATTCGTCGGAAACGGACACATTCCAGTCAATGTTCGCATTGACCTTTATTTCTTTCGCACCGCCCTTGTAATCAAAGACTTTCTCGCCTTCTTCAAGTTCTTCAACCTCGAACACAAGCCCCTCGATTGAAGCCTCAAAGCTCTGTACTGCATCCTCGCTCGCGACTGTAATTGTGGCAGTATGACCCTTGCCGTCTGTGTATTTTGCAGTTGCCGTCACGGTTACAGGCTGCTCTGAAGCCTCGCCTGAAGCCGGCTCAAAAGTGAGCCAATCGGAAGGTGATGCGGTCACAGCCCACGGTTTGTTGGAGAGGACAGTGAATGTCTGCTTGCCGCCTTCCTTCGCGAACTTCTCGGTGAAAGGAGTGATGGTAATTTTGCCAGGCACACCTTGGATGAATTTTACAAGGGTCGGCTTTTCGATGCCTTCACCCTCGATTGTGAGTGTGGCTTCACGCGATGCCGAGCCAGTGTTGTCCTCGAATTTCACGATGATTGTCTCCGCGAGCGAGCTTTCCTTGCTGCTTGACGGAGTGACCTTACACCAATTCTCGCTGCTCGTGATTGTCCACGGCGTGTTTGCCGCGATGTCGAACGAAACAGACTTTGCCGCCGTTGCCGCCACGGTGTAGCTTTCCTGCGCCGTACATTCAAGTTTCTTTGTCGGTTTATGCTCCTGTTCCTTCTGGCACGAGACAGTAAAAAGCGCTGCAGCAACAGCAATTGCTGAAATCATAAATGTTCTTTTCATGATCATAATATTTTATGGTTATTAATTATTTATATCTTAAGGCTTTGAGGCGTATTTAGAAGTCAGACGTTCAAATCACCATCCTTTATTCTGAGGTTCCAAATGACTGTTCTTCGCCAATTCCGACTGCGGAATGGGATAAAGATTCATTCTGTTGTTCCATTTCCTCGTGCCGCAGTCCTTCATTGAATAAGTATTGTCGTTTCCGGACTTCACGATGCTCACGCCATAGATGTCAACCTGCGTGTCAGGCCCGAGCATCCATCGCCTCACGTCCCAAAACCTGTGGTCCTCGAACGCGAACTCCACTCTCCATTCGTTGCGGACCTCGTCAAGGAAACGGGTCTCAAGTTTCTCCGTACAATCAGGTAAGCCAGCGTTCTTACGGACGCGGTTTAGTGCCCAAGCTGCTGAACGTGTAAACTCGTCGTCGCTGTAATCAGGATTTCCGAATGCTCCTGCCATCGCCTCGGCATAGCTCAGAAGCGTTTCAGCATAGCGGAACACCACCCAGTGATGGCGGTAGGTAGCCTTCGCATTGGGGTCGAAGCTCGTGTTTTCAATGACATATTTCCGTAGGTAGTATCCCGTCGGAGTATATCCCTGGAGAACTTCGCCCGCGTCTTGACCGCCTTCGAAAGTCTCGATAGCCGAGTTCTTGAACACGGAGCCGTCGCAGACGAGCGTCCTCGCCATTCTCGGGTCACGGTTGGAATAGGGCTTCTTGGGATTGAACTTAGGGTCGTCGCTTGTATAGCCGCTACGAGTGAGTGTTACCGCAAAGCCATTCACTGTTCTGAATGCTGAGGCTAGGTTCTCGGTCGGATACATGCAGTTCTGGACGGAGCCGCGTGAACCATACAAGAACCTCAGTGGAAAGCAGTTGGCCTCGAAGGACGAACTATTGCCGTTCATCCGGACAAAGATGTTCTCGCGCGAGCTGAGGTTGTTGCATTTGTCGCCGGTTTCAAGTGAGTAGAGCCCAGTATCAATCAGTTCAAGAGCCGCCTTTGCAGCCTTCTTCCATAGTTCCTTATTATCCTTCGGATTATGGAGCGGACTTGCCGCATAGAGCAGTGCCTTGGTTTTCAGTGCCATAGCAAAGCCTTTGGTGACACGTCCCAACTCTTTGTATGGCTGGTCTTCGTAGGATGCGGGAAGGACTGATGCGCACTCTTCGCATTCGCTGACTATGAAGCCTACCGCGTCTTCAAATGTGGTCTTGCCGATACTGTTTGCCTCTTCGGTGGTGAGAACGCGTGTAGGCATGACAATGTCCCCGTATCTCTTGGCAAGCTCGAAAATGTAGAACGCTCTCAGAGCCCTTGCTTCGTGGCTGAAATATTTCAGTTGTTCCATCCAGTTTTCGTAGTTCGGGTCGGTCTGATAGCGTGAGAAATCGACCTTTGCCACAGACGCGATGAACTCATTTGCGGCGCGTATTCCGTTGTAGAATCCCCATCCTGTGTCGTATGTATTTATCGCCGACCAACTTCCGTTAGTGAATCTCTGCACCGGAGCGACAGGATTGCCCCAGAGCGCGTCGTCCGTGGCGCAGTCTCTCATTGCGCCGTCGAGTGCTCCAAAATCCTGCGGGATGTAGGAATATACGTTCGTCAAAACCTGTTTTGTCTTGTCGAAATACTTATATACATCCGCCTTCCCCTGAAGTCCGTTTGTCTCATCGAAGTCGAGATACGAGCAGGAGAATGTTGCCGAAAGCACGAGGATTATGGATATTGTCCGAATTATTTTCATTGTCTTGTGAGATTAAAAGTTAAAGCGCAGTCCTGCCCACCAAGCGCGAGATGTCGGATAACCGGAACCTATCCGTTCGGGATCCACAATTTCGAGCGAGTCGATGCTGAATACGTCCGTTCCCTTTAGGTAGAGTTCCATAGTCATAATCTTGAGCATGCTCTTAGGAAAGGTGTAAGAAAGCGTCACGTCGCGCAACTTGAGGAACGAGCCGTCGCGGTACCATACGCTATTGTTGCGATAGTTATTTGCGTTAGAGACAGTTGTAAGGCGCGGGACTGTTGCGTTCTCTGAATTTTCGAGAGTCCACGGGGTTTCCTTTGAGAGGAACGACCTGGACAGGTTGCCGTTGCTGATGAGCGGCTTGTAGAGAGGTGAATTCAGCATATTCACGGTCACGTGTCCTATACCCTGGAATGCCGCTGAGACCTTGAGTCCCTTCCATCCGAAGGAAAGCCCGAATCCGTAGTACCATTCTGGAATGGTCGAGTAGCCTATTGGGACAATGTCCTCGTCCGTAATCTGGAAATCATCGTTCTGATCTACATATTTGATGTCTCCCGGCTTCACGGTCGTGAACGTGTGGGTGACTGTGTTCCGTATGTCGCTCTCGCTGAAGAAGAATCCGTCGGACTCAAGCCCATAGCACTGCCCTACACGGTTACCCTTATGGTAGAGGTAGTCATAGCGCTGCCAGTCCTGATCGTCCTTGATGACCTTGCTTGTGAGACAGGAGGCGTTTGCATAGATTCCATAGCTGAAGTTTCCTCGGCGTTCGTTCCATGAGAGCGACAGATCCGCTCCAGCCCAATCATCAGCACCTGCACACTGTTTGCCCGCGTTTACTCCGAGAATGCCGGAGACAGTCGATGAGGCGTTTATGAGAATATCGCTCCTGCGTTCGTAGAACCCTGTTCCATAGAATGCCAGTCTATTTCCGAGGGCCTTGAGTTCGATTGTTCCGCTTGCCTTCATTGACTTTTCTGGGACTATTCGCTCCACAGGCAGGCTGCCCTCTGCGATGCCATAGGAGAGCCCTCCGTCAGTGAAATAGTAACTGCCCGCTCCGGTGGAATTGAACGATTGATACTGGAGTTCGTGGACGAGCGAGCCGTCCCAGCCTGAAAGTCCGGTCGAAGCCGAAATCCTGAGCAGGTCAATGCCCTCTAGACCCTTGAGGAAACCCTCCTGAGAAACCGTCCAAGCTAGGTTCACAGCTGGATAGAACATCATCCTGTTTCCTTTCACGAGATAAGCCGAGCCTGCCCAGTTGAGAACAAGGTCGGCGCTGTAACGTCTGTCATAAGAGTATGAGCCTATCATTCCGGCCGATATTCGTCTGTTTGAGTTGTTCTGTCCCGATGCGGTGTGTGACTGAATGTCGAAAATTACCGTTGCTCCTACATGATGGCTATTGAAAGTCCTGTCATAGACCGCTTTCGCGTTGAAGTCGAAGTCGAGATAGATAGAGTTAAACCATGAACCGTGGGAGAGAACTTTGGAGTTTGTTCCATAGTCTTTCTGTGACGTGACCAATGTCCCGTCGTCAGCTATTGTGGAGTTGAGCACACGGTACATATAGGTTTTGGTGACACTTTCCGCCATCGTTCCGTAGTCGTCGAATGAAATCGAGGCCTCGGCACGCAGTCCTTCTGTGAACTCGTCAAGGTGCTGGATTACCGAAAGATCTGCATTCACTGCGCCACCGATGGTCTTGGTGTTGCCTGTCCCCTTTAGCAGAGCGACAGGGTTGTTTGCTCCGTAAAGTTCGGAGCCTCCGTACATTCCGTTGGATGCAGTGATTGGGAAGGCTGCTGCCGGGGTGTTGTAGAGAGCACTGAATATGCTGCCGTAGTTCGCTCTGTTCTGTTCGTTGAAACGGGCAAGCAGGCCGAGCTTCATTTCGGTCGTGCGGGTGAGCTGCACGTCGATATTCGTCCTTGCGCTTAGCCGAGTGTCGGAAGGAACCGCGCTGTAGCGGCTGTCGGAGTTCTGAGACTTGAAGAATCCGCGATCGTACATATAGTCAACTACAGTGAAGTGACGGAACTTTCCGCTGCCGCCCTCGAAAGTGAGGTTAAGACGATTGTTGTGGGCTATGTTGTTATAGACCTCATTCCACCAATCCACATTCGGGTAGGCATATGGGTATTTTCCTGACTTGAACGCCTCGATTTCTCTGGCGTTGTAGCGCGGCGCGAGTCCATCGTTTCCAAGCGTTGCATTGAGAGTTTCTGCGTAAAGTCCTGCTTCGGCAAATTCCGGGGAGCGCCACTGAGTCCTGAGACCGTACTGGTAGTTCGCCCCGACCTTGAGCCGGCCTTCCTTTGCTCTTCTTGTGGTGACGAGAACAATTCCGTTCGCTCCGCGTACCCCGTAGAGTGCGGCTGCAGCTGCGTCGGTGAGTATTTCAACGCTTTCTATTTCGTAAGATGTCAGCAGACTGAGGTCTCTCGGAAAGCCATCAACGAGTACGAGTGGTTTCTTTCCGTGAATGCTCAGCGTGCAGTTGTCTGTTGTCGAGTCGCCGTTGCCGGCATAGACATTCAGTCCGGCAATCTTTCCGAACATGGCGCGTCTGACATCGATGTACGGATTGTCCTCCAGCGTCTCCCTTCCCACTCGCGCCATCCGCATGGTCTCCGCCTCAGCCTTTTCCGCCTCTACCTTTTCCGTCACAGCCATCTGGGCAGAAGACTCAGTGGAGAATAGCATGACAGACGCAAGCACCGGTACCATATTTTTGTATTTCATAAACATATTTCGGTTATCAGATTTTTTATCAAGACTACCAGCCAGGATTCTGGGTCATTCCATAGCCCATGTCAATCTCGGTCTTTGGAACAGGGCTGAGATACCACTTCGTGTCCCAGTTGTTCCCCCATGCCCTTGTGTTGAGTTCAATCATACTGAAAGTGAACGACTTGGGATTGGTCTGACGGTCGCCCTTTGATTCAAGTCCGTATAACTTTTTCCTGAAGTCCTGTTCGCGTCCCCATCGGACGAGGTCGAACCAGCGAACCTCCTCGAATCCGAGTTCAAGAGCTCTCTCGCGAAGCACAGTTTCACGGAAGGCTTCCTTGCTCATACCGGACTTGATATCCGAGAGGCCAACTCGCTGACGCACCTGATTGACATAACTACACGCGAGAGTTCCAGGGATTCCGTTGTATTCGTTCAGAGCCTCGGCATATCCGAGCATTATCTCAGGCAGACGCAGATATGGCCACTGGATGTAGCCATTGCGGTCGGCACTGTTCTCAAGTATGAATTTCATCTGACCGAATCCCGTGGAAGGGCTGCCGTGCTTGGGGTGGTTGATGTGAAGTGGAGCAGTGGTTCCGTCGTACCAGATGGAACCGGGGACAGCCACAGTCTCATAGAGTCTCGGGTCACGCGTGATGTTACCTTCTGCGTCGAAGAACGGCTGCTTTGACGGCGCGTTCCAGTTGAAATTTTCGGAAAAATCGCTTCCGTCCTTCCATGGGAACATATTCACATAGTTCAGTGTCGGACCGGAATAGTTCCTTTCTGCGAAGAATGACTTTAGAAGTGTTGCAGCAGATGTTCCGCGTCTTGTAGAAATCAGAATCTCGCTGTTGCCCCGGTCGTAGTATGCACTGCGGAACGCTACTCTTCTTGCCTTGTCTGTTGACTCTGTCGGCTGGACAAGGGCTACTGATCCGTTCGTTCGCAGTTCCTTGAAAAAATCCTCATAGGCCTTGACAGCTCGTCCCCAGCGCTCGCGGTCGTAGTTGCCATAGCAGGTGTATTTGTCGGCTGTTGGATGCCATGGCGTTTCTGAGTTGAAGGTAGGGCTGGCAGCAAAAAGGAGAACACGGCATTTCAGGCCCATTGCCCCGCTTTTGCTCATCCTGCCGTCATCTCCGTAGGAAGCCTTCCACGGCAGGTCTGTAGCAGCGTCGTCAAGCAGACTGACTATGTAATCTACAGTCTCGGCGAATGTCGCTCGTGGATAGCTGAACGTTTCATTAACATCCACCGAATGGTCGATTAGAGGAACGCCTCCTACATATCTGAGAAGTTCCGAATATGCGAGCGCGATTATCATCTTGGCCTCTGCCGCCCTCTGACGCTTCATTCCGTCTGTCATGTCAGGGATGCGGCTGACATTCTCGATGAATGTCCATGCGTAGCTGATTGCGTAGTATTCGTATTCCTGCCCGAATCTGTAGGCTTCGGTCCCAGCGTAGAGCGATGAAACTGACGAACTCAATGCTCCATTGTAGTAGAGATTGTTAGGGCCGTCACTCTCATTGGCGCGATAGGAATGGTGCAGATCCGTAAGTGACTCAAGCACATTTACTCCAAGTTTGTCTCCTGCGCGCTTCGGACTCTGCGCATTATCTGTCGGAAGTCCGTAGGGAAGGTAGGTGTATGCCTTGGTCAGCACTTTTTCTGCGTTGACTGCAGAGTTGAACATCGTATCTATATCCGCTCCGGAACTTTCCGGTCTGTCGCCGAGGAACTTGTCTCCGAACTTGATTTCAGAACAGGATACTAAGCAAAGAAGCGCCGTGGCTGATATTATATATCGTATATGTCTCATCATTAAGTGTTTTTTTTCGTCAGAACGTTATGTTGAGTCCGAAGCTATAAATCTTCACAAGAGGATAGTCGCTAGTGTTGCTCGGCATCGCCTCCGGATCCATAAACTTCAGCGGTGTGAGCGTCAGCAGGTTGTAGCCTGAGAGAGAAAGTGCAAGGGATTTGATTCCCACGGCTCTCAGCGGTCTCGTGTCGGTAAAGGTGTAACTCAACGCGAGCGTCTTCAGACGAAAATAAGAGGCGTCCTTGAGCCAAAGCGTCGAGTCCTCGGAGTTCCACGACTCTGAAGTCTTAGACGCGCGTGGAAGCGTACCGCTCTGATTATCCTCACTCCAGCAGTCATCGTAGAAGTATTTGAGCAGTCCTCGTCCGCCGGCGTTCGTGAACGGAATGCGGTAGGTTGCAGCCGAAAGAAGACGGTTCGCGTGCGTCGCTCCAGTCCACTGCATCGAGAGGTTAAAGCCCTTGTAACCGAGGCCGCAGTTTAGTCCGAAGACATATTCTGGTCGGGTGGAGTAGCCTGTGACAATCTTGTCGTTTGAATCCACTATGCCGTCGCCGTTGATGTCGGCGTACATCGCGTCGCCCGGCCGCACGTTGAAGTTAGGCTGCGGAAGTTCCGGATTCAGAACGAGGTTGCCGTCCGCGTTGCTGACGAAGTCGCTGTACTGATAGATGCGCTCAAAACGATAGAGAAGATGGCGTCCGGTAGAACCTCCCGTAAAGTTTTGGTAGTCATACTGACTTCGGACTTCGTCCTGATATATGATTTTGTTCTTCGCGAACGAGGCTGTTCCATTGAGGCTGTAGCGGAAACCGTTTCTGAGTGTATCCTTCCATCCGAGGGCAATCTCGTAGCCGTGATTATCGACGATTCCGATATTCATCGCCGGGAGGGTCTTCGCGATGACGGACGGCACTGTGTTAGGAGTGATGAGTATGCCCGTCCTGTGTTCGAAAAACCAGTCGAACGAGAGACTGAATCTTGTCCCGAAGAACTCTGAGTCGAAGCCGTAGTTCTGCTTGTCGGCAGTCTCCCATGTCACCCCTGGATTTCCGGCCGTGCTGCGAGCATAAGCCTCCCTACCATTCGCGTTGTCAACACCGAAACTGTATGAACCGCTCTGGGTCCATGTTTCAGGCATGTAGAGGAAGCGTGTAGAACTTATGTCATTTCCGACCCGGCCGTATGAAGCGCGAATCTTCAAATAGTCGAGAAAACGCACGTTCTTCATGAATTTTTCTCCGGTCACAACCCAGCCGACTGAAGCTGACGGGAAAAGTCCGTAGCGCGTCTTGCCGGGCGCGAAGTTCTCGGAGCCGTTGTAACCGAGGTTCACATCAAGGTAGTATCGGTCAGCGTAACTGTAGGTCGCGCGTGCGACATAACCGATATAACTGCGCGGAATGTAGGTGAAGGTGGCGGGGTAATAGTTTCGGGACTGGTTGTAGAGCACCATCGCAGAAACCTTGTGAGCGTCCGCCGGACCGAAGTTCCTCTTCCAGTTGAGCTTTGCCTCTATGTACCAGTTTCTTCCGCGTCCATAGGTCTCACCGTAGCCGAGGGGGTAGTTGCTACCCTCTTGAACATAGACGATGGTCTTGTCGTAGTCCGGGTCTGTCATCTTCTTTGTCTTGTCCTCAAGGTAGGACTTGTAGTAGGCAACCTGATGCTCAGCACCCCATGACTGGCGTTTTTTGACGAGGTTGAACTTGTTGTCGTATGAGCCCTTTATCGAGAACGAAAGCCCATTTGTCACATCATCAAGGTTCTGGATAATTTCCGCATCGACGTTGAGCGTCGCGTTGTAGTCCTTGTGGTAACCGTAGCCGAAGAAGCAGGAATATGAGTCACGCAACTCGATGTCCGTGGGTATGAATCCCCTCGGGACTATGGTGCGAACACCATCGATGAATCCAGGACCGCTGAGTGGGTTAGCCCATACGGTTGCATAGACCCACGGGTTTCCGAGAGATTCGACCACTGAGTATGGCTCCTGCGACTGTCCTATATAGCCTCCTATGTTGAGCTTGAACTTTGTCGTGCCAGTGAGTTTCACATCGATGTTAGCGCGATAGTTGTAACGGTTGTAGGAGTAGTTGTTGTTATACGAAAGTTCGTCCAACTGCTTGAGAATTCCGTTTTGGTAGAGATATCCAATCGACACGAAATAGTTCACGTCCTTGTTGCCTCCGGATATGTTCACATTGTTCTTGGATTGGATGAAAACGTCGTTGCACATCATTTTCGTCCAATTGACGTTAGGGTACATTACAGGGTCTGAACCTGTTCTATATGCCTCGATTGCCTCACGGGAGAAGATTCTTGACGGGTCGGTTACACCATCATTATGCATCTTCTGATTCCAAAAGTTGGCATATTCATAGCTTCCTACCTGCTCGATTAGACTTATAGGTTGTTGTACTCCGGTGTTGGAGCTGACGCTGATGCTCATCCGACCTTCCTTTCCGCGCCTTGTCGTGATGAGAATCACGCCGTTCGCGCCCCTCACTCCGAAGACCGCCGTTGAAGCCGCGTCCTTAAGAACTGACATATTCTCGATTTCATTCGGGTCTATCTGTGAGAACTCCCTCTCCACTCCATCCACCAGCACGAGAGGTTTTGACAGTTCTGTTGAGAGAGAGCCAGTTCCGCGAATGTAGATTGACGCAGCGTCCTTTCCCGGCTGTCCCGATGTCTGGACGGTCGAAACTCCCGGCACTGCACCGGCGAGCACGTTCGAGATGCTTGAAACAGGCGCTTCCACGAGCTTTTTAGTATCGACAACCGAAAGCGCTCCGGTGACGGTAGCTTTTGTCTGTGTACCATAGCCGATGACAACAACTTCGTCAAGCCTGTTTATCTCGTTCTGCATCGTGACGTTGATCGTTGCGCGTCCGTTCACCGCAACTTCCTGAGTGGCATAGCTCAGTGCAGAAAATACGAGCACAACATCCGGAGTTTTCACGTCAATGCTCCAGTTTCCGTCGATGTCGGCGATAACCCCATCCCGAGTACCCTTGGGCATCACGTACGCACCAACAACTGGCTCCCCGGTGCTGTCAGTGACCTTGCCCTTAACTGTAAATGGTTTCTGGAGATTCTGTGACGCCGTTTCAGGTTTGTTTAATGTGGCAGCGGCGTCGCTCTTATGAAGCAGAATCTGTCTTCCGGACAATCTGTAATTGACGTCTTTCGGAAGAATTTTTACGAGAACATCCCTTATGTCAGCATCCTTCACGTCGATGCTTACTTTTGTCTTGTCGGAAGACACATCTTCCTGATAGACAAAGATGTAGTCCGAAACCATCTCTATCTTCTCAAACATCTGTGTGAGCGGGATGTCCTTTGCCGTCAGAGTGATGCGCTGTGGCAACTGAGTTTCTGGCGTGGCCGCAGCCCTTGTCTCTTTTGGAAGCAAAACCGCCGACAGCACAGCCACTACGAGCGGAATTTTCATCAGTGAGATTTTAGTCATTAGTATAATTTGTCTGTGATTTTTTGTCTTTCACAAGCTCAAGACTTGTCGGCGATTCGCTATTTCATCGTAACACGATATTCGTTGTCGGATATTTTCTCAAAGTTCACCGGTGCGAGGAATTCCAGGTTCACGAGCGCCGTATCGACCCTTGTCCGCAGGTCAAGCTTACCTGTGATTGGATAAGCATCTTGCGGCAGTCCGTCGTGGCGGATGCATATACCATAGTAGTCCTGAATCTTCAGGATAACCTGTTCCACAGGAAGTTTTTCGAATTTCAGATAACCGTTTATCCACGAGGTGTAGTCCTCAGTAGTGACCCGGGTGATGTTTCCAGAACCGTCTGACGGGTTTCTTAAGAACCGCTGTCCCGGTACTAGCCTATAAGTCAGTGTTTCCGCGTCGGTCTGTGAATCGACTTGGACAGCACCGCGTACAAGCACTACTGAGTGTTCGTCTCCCTTGCTGTTGACGTCGAACTCGGTTCCGAGGACACGCACGGCGATTTTGTCAGTTTCGACTATAAACGGACGATTTTCGTCCCTGGAGACATCAAAATATGCCTCTCCGTAGAGTCGGACGCGCCTTTCATTTTTCTTGTAATTGATTATCTCCAACTTGGAACCGGCATTGAGGCAGATCCTTGTGCCGTCGGAGAGTATGGATTCTGTGATGAGACCCGCCGGTGCGCTGAGAGTTTCAACGGCGATGGGAGTGTCTGTTTCATGGTGTCTAAATCCGAAAAAAACTCCCAATGCAATTGCGGCGGCCACACCGATGGCTTCGACTGCCCGCCTGAAGATAACGGCGCGCCTCTTCTTGCCCCGTTCATTCAGCGTGGTTTTTCTCTCTAAATCCCAATTGAAAATCAGAGCATTACTGAGATTGCGGTATGCCATCAGTTCTTTTCTGTTGTCTTCGCTTTCCTCCGCCCAATGTAGGACTTCAAGACGCTCCTCGTCAGAAGCGTCCCCATTGATATACTTTCTGAGTGTTTCTTGTGTCATAATTTTTGCGCTTACATCATAATAGTGTACGCAAAACATGATTACCCTATGACATTCTAAGTTTTTTTGGGGAATTTTATGATTCCGATGGCGAAGGCCATTAGCCTACAAGATGATAAAGGTTGAAAAACAACAGCATGGGCAAATAGTCCCCGAGGCTCACACGGAGTTCCTTCAATGCCTTGGAAATGTGATATTCGACTGTTTTCTCAGAAATACCCAGTTCAGATGCTATTTCCTTGTTGGTTATGCCTTCGAAGCGGCTAAGGCGAAAGATGGTTTCCGTACGTTCTCCGAGATGTTTCAGAGTATCGTCGATGATTTCCCGTATATCGGCTTGATAGAGCTTGGAAGGATCACATTCGCTTAGGGAAGATAGCCGTAACTGAATCTCGCGGTCGCGGTCCGAACCCATACCCTCCCGAGCGCGTATGTCGGCCTGCTTGTGTTTGAGGTAGTTGAGCGCGAGATTGCGGACGGTAGCGAAGAGAAACGGCATCAGTCTTTCAATCTGTTCACCTTCCTGCAACCGTTTCCACAGGATTATCATCGCCTCCTCGGCCATGCATTCCGCCTGCGCGGTGTCGTAGGTATAGGCCTTCGCGAAGAAGACGCACTGTCTGCAGATGCGTCTGTATTCATCATTGTCGCAGAAAAGCTTGAAGCTGTCCATCAGTTTTTCCTCCTAAAACTTATACTCTTCCCAAAGTTTGTCCGGACTGCTCTTTACCATAAATTTTCCCCGTGCAGAGTTGAATACGCAACCGAACCACTCTGGTGGGATGAGTTCCGTGCCGTCTTCGAGACAGGCTCCTATGAGGTCTCCGCGTTTGACCTGTATGTAGTTGTACGCGGGATTATAACGGGTATATGTGTAGCCTCTGTCAAGTGGAATCAAAACTTTCCCAGTGTTGTAATCGATTACGCCAGAGTGTTCTCCGTCTGTGACATAGTAGTATTTTTCTTGATGGGGTTTGCAATCGATGTAATGCATATCCGGGGAAATCATCTCCCTCCCGAGCGAATCGCATACTCCCGAGTATTCGCCTTTTTTAACACTGAAGCGTTTTGATGAGCTGACAAAAAGTAACTTGGTGTAGAGTCTTTCGCGCGGAATGATTTCGGTTCCGTCGGTGTTGAAGACTCCGTAATATGTGATTGTCACGCCATTTTTGTTTTCATAGACTGAGGCTCTGATTTTTTTCGATTTGGGCATATATTTACAATACCGGTAACCACGGGACGCCGGGATGATAACTTTCCCGTTTTCATCAGTAGCTTGCGTAAAGTGGTTTATGTGAGCACGATAAAAGACAAAACCGTCCGGATCTTCATATCTGCGGGGAATTGTAGGATCTGAGGCCGGGTCATACTCATCTTCCTGTGCCCAAGCACTGACTCCTGACATTCCAATAAAAAGACAAACAGCAAAAAAGAATTTTTTCAAAAAGCCCCAAATATTCATAACGCAATTATTTTTCAGACTCACATGATTTAGTTTTTTTCCAGCCCACAAAAATAGACAATTCCCTCGACTATCCATCATACTGACTCCTGAGTGGAATGTTAATTCTGGGGAGCGTCATTGTAAGCCCGATATTCGCCTTTGGTGACATTCAAGGTTTTCGGGAGCCAGACCTTATAGCGGGTGGATTTGTCCCAAGTATTGCCTGCGGATGCGAAGTCGCAGAGGTGGATCTGGCGAGGCTTGCCGTTGCCTTCCAGATCTGCTCCGGCTACCATCGGGGCTGTGAAAGACATCCACGCGAAATCGTTGCCTTCTGCCGGGGTCAGGGCGACGCTGCCGTCCTCGGAAGATTGGATTACCACGCATTCATCCACGAAACCGTCATTGAAACGGGAGTCCCTTGCAAGCACTATAGGACCGCGCACAATAGCCTGATGCCCATTAAGTTCCAGCAGATGCGGCGTAAGGTCCAACGACAGTTCGATGCGGTCACCCGTCTCCCATTTGCGTTCCACTTTTGCATATTCACCGGCAGAAAGATTGTCAAGACTGATGTTCAATGTATCTGAGCCGCTGATCAACTTTGCCGTAGTCATCTTGCTCCATTGAGGGATCCTCAGCGCCAAAGTGAATTCAGCCGGCTTTGCCGGAGAAAGTACTATGGATATGTTTCCGGAAACGGGATAATTTCCACGGACACTGACTCCCACGGAGTTGCGTTTGTCCATGGAAATCTCCGCCTCGGAATCTCCATAATGGTTTATCTTGAGACAATTTCCTTCTGTGAGATATGCGAGAGACGGAATCATAGCGAAAGCGCGAGGACCATTTGCATTGCAGCAGTTTATATCCATATGGCATTGCTTCTCACCTTCTACTCTCCAGCCTTCAAGCGGGGTATATTTGGCAATCTGGCTGCCGTCACACTTCATCGAACCGAGAATGGCGTTGTAGAATGTCTTCTCGATCTGGTCAGCATAGCGGGAATCTCCGCAGAATTTCAGAAGCCTGCCGCAAAGCTGCATCCAGGTAAATCCTACGCAGGTCTCCATAGTGTGGTATGTCGGAACGGTCTGCAGGGCTTTTCCACCGTACCAGCACTCAATAGAGCTGCCTGAACCGGCAATATTGATTTCTTCCTCGATTATATGTGAAACGCTCTTGCGCACAGCCTCGTAATAAGTTTCGTTTCCGGTCACTTTGTAGTATTCGAGCAGGCCCTCGTAGCAGGACATCATTTCGTATGCCTTGGCACCGTTCTCGTATGAAAACCATTTTGTTGCAGGGTGTGGAAAGCGCAGAGCCACAGGCACATCGGAGCGGCTCACCAGTTTCGGGCCATCCGGACTTTCCCACTGAGAGACAATGTCCGTCGCGAAATTCAGATAGCGCTTTTCTCCGCTGATGTTGTACAGTTTCATGACAGGTTCAAGTACGGAAGAACTTGCCATGCCACGGTACAGTCCACATTTTACGATCTTGGCATTCTTGGATTCGAGCTGTGAGATAAGGTGGTCGGCCACACGCGATGCAGCAGCAAGAGCACGAGTGTCTCCGGAGAGTTCGTACCATGCGAGCAGTCCCAACATTGTATATTTCCTTCCCCAGATGTCCCAATCTTTCAGTTGAGCTTCAGGAGCATAGTTTCCGATGTAGCCGTCAGGGCTCTGGGTCCCGATAATCTGTCCTACAGAAGCAGCGATCTTTTCATAAAGAGCCACGTCACCGGTATATCGGTAAGTCTCGGTTGCGCCCAAGGTCCATTTTCCCCAGAACTCACTTTGCCATCGCCATGTCTCGTTCCTGTGACGGAAAGGCTCCACGAGGGCATCGACATCCTGTTCCATAACGCGATGACTGATGCAGTCGTCGATTCTTCTGCCTACATATCCATTGATTTTCACCGACTTCACTTTCAGTTCCGCAGTCTTTGCGCGGCCGATATTTCCTCCTGCACATATGAAGCAAGCGAAAATTGTAAACAATGTGCTCAAGACAAATGCCCTGACGCTAAGATTGTTTTCCATACCTAAGAGCCTTTTTAAATTTTGGAGGGCCAAGATACGAAAAAAAAGCCGAGTACCAGTAGTCTGACACTTTAGAATCCGAAAAAGGTTAAAAATATTTGATAGAGTTCACCTATGATTCTAAAGGCTTCGTCAATGGGCAAGCGGCCCGTCTATTATGTTCAGAAGAGTTACCGCAACGAAGACGGTAAGCCGTCCACCAAGTACGTAGAGACGGACAGGCGGTCAGCCACGGCGGAGGTAGCCAACCCACGGCCTCGGGAAGTGGGAGGCGCCTGACGGATACAAGTTCTCGCGGCAGTGAGGACGCAGGAGACGGCAGGAGGGCCGAACGGAGCAACGCGGAGTGAGTTCCGCCGCTGCTGCCTGGCTGTCGATGTGACACTGGTCTGAAGAGCACATCGAAGCCGGCAATGGTGTCAAGCGTGACGCATCGAAGCCCGTAATGATGCTCCTTATGCGTGAAGGCATGGGGCATGCGTCAAAGCACGTAGGCAGAATTGCCTCTTTTGCCTACGTCATTGGACTCACGTGTGCAAATACGGCCTTTCTGCACACGCTATGCAGTTTTTGAACAGTCACGGGGGCAAATCAGGCCTTTTTGCCCCCGTAACAAAAATCACGTGATAAATAAGTCTAATTAAGCATCTGCAAATACGGGCAATCACACGTAGGAACACATCAGACCATGTCCTTACAATCTCGATTACAAGCAGCCCATGCTGCGATTTGGATACCACCTCCTATTTAGAATGCCTATCCCCACCCATCTCCAAGAGAAGGCGACTCAGAATCCTCAACTTGTCCGTGAGAACCCGCCTTTCCACGGACAAATCATCATTTTACTCAACTTGTCCGGAAAACGCCACATTTCCACGGACAAAGTGTTCAAATGCGGTCTTTACTCCGCGTGTGCAGTCCGCTCATACTCGTCGAGGGCGGCGGACATCAGTTCACGGCCTTTGGCGGCAATTTCCTCGCCTTTGGCATAATCGGGGATTGCACCATAGGTATCGAAATTCATATTCACCACGACATCAGGCTTGTAGAGCTGGACGGACTGGCGCGCGATGGTGTGGTTCATGAGTGAGAATGTCCTCGTCAATATTGAATAATAATTGTCACCAGTCGGGATTCTCTCATCATTGACCGCATCCTCGATTTCTCTGGTCCTCCGGCCAATCTCAAGCACTCCCTTGTAGGCCTTTTGCGCCTCATCACCCAGCATGCGCACACGGTCAATGAGCGAAACGCCTTTCCGCATGGCAAGGTCTCCTATCGTGTCCAGTTCCCCGGACCTGAACTCCTCACCTTCATTACGGACGTCCTCGAGTTCCTTGAGATAGCTCGCAATCTTCTCTGAGTCAATCTGATTTACGTCGAAGGCGACCAAAATGTCATGCCCGTTACGGACAGCCAAACTGAGCGGCATGGTATTGACGATGCCACCATCTATCAATGTGTGATAACCGTATTTGACGGGACGGAACAATGACGGAATGGAAATCGATGCCCTTATGGCATTGAACAGCCGACCCTCACTGAACACGACTTCCTCACCGGTATAGAGGTCCGTTGCCACTGCACGATAAGGAATCCGCAGGTCCTCGATATTGACTTCAGGGACTACTTTCTTTATCTCTTCTATCACCTTCTCCCCTTTCACGAGATAGCTTTTGCTGATCGACAGGTCCAACAGCGAGAGCAACTTGGCATTGTCCAGATCATACAGCCATTCCTTGAACTCATCCAGCCCGCCGGCAGCATAAACACCGCCGACCAACGAGCCGATAGAGCACCCTGCAACGGAAGTGATATTATATCCTCTGCTCTCCAGTTCCTCGATGGCGCCGATATACGCAAAACCTCTCGGACCACCACTTGAAAGCACCAATGCGACATCCTTATTCATTGACACGACTGTTTATGTATTTTACTAAGACTCTGATAGGCGGAATGGTCACGTCAAAGTTATAAAATTTCATGAAATATCTGTGATATAATTTATTTGTATTTACGATTAAGCTCTTTGTACCTTATTTGTCCAAGCACTGACTCCCGACTATCCATCAAACTATCTGACGTTTCGCCAATCACATCAAGAATGACATCAGATCAGATGGAGTAACACACTCAAAACGCGCATCAGGGTAAGCTGCCGTAAATGAGGCAGGTGCACCTACACGTTTGCCTTCCTTCCTCTTGATTTCAAAGCCTGTCATCATGCCATCCTCAATTTCAATGAGATCCACCTCTTTCTTCTGCTGAGTCCTCCAGAAGTAATGCTGAACAAAGGTTCTGCCAGCATAATCGTTGCGTTTGATACGTTCTGCAATCAAGAAGTTTTCCCACATATGACCAAGTTCTTCAGGGGATCTTAGAGATACCGGAGCCATATTTCCTATCACTCCATTGCGGATTCCCATATCCCAAAAATATATTTTACGGGCAAATTTAAGTTCATTACGCTGATTCTTTGCGTAAGATGGGAGGGTAAAGATGATATAGCACTTTTCCAGAATGTCAATATAACGTTCTACCGTTTTAGCATCGACACCTACAAGACCGGCCAGTTCATTGGCAGATACAGTCGATCCTATCTGGAAAGCCAAAGCCTGCACCAGTCTGACAAGTTTGTCCTGCTTGGCAATTTCGTTCTCCTCCAGGACGTCTTTGTAGAGATAACTGTCAATGAGTTCTTTAATGACTTCCTTTTCGTCGCCAGGGGACGTCACGACTTCGGGATAGTACCCATAAATGAGGCGGTGATCAATCATACGTGACTCTTCAAGTACACTGGTTTCATCCGCCATTTCCTTAAAAGAGAGAGGATAAAGTCTGAATTCACGCTTCCGTCCTGTCAAAGACTCGTTTACGGACTCTGCCAATTTAAAAGCAGAACTACCGGTGACAATGACCTTTACATCATCAAACTTCTCAGCTACAATCTTGAGCATATTGCCGACATTCCCGATCTTCTGAGCCTCGTCAACGAAGAGAAAGTTCTTGTTGCCGATGAGAACTTTCATCTTGGTATCATCTACGTTTACGAACATGGTCTGCACATCCGTATTGTCCCCGTTGATTTCAAGGTCGTTTGCATCCTCGGGAATCATGGCACCTGCAAGTGTTGACTTTCCAACCTGACGTGGTCCCATTATGGTTACTATCTTTTTCTTTGCAAGGGCGTTGTGTATTCTTTCTTCAATTGCTCTCTTTATCATGGCGTCAAAGTTTTATAGTTTCATATGCAAATATACGTAAATTCCCTAAATCTTAAAAGATTTGCGGAGTGTACTCCTGAAATATTATAAGAATTACGGAGTCTGAGCACATTCCGCATTGATTGATCCATCAAATTCATCAAGCGACAGCTCAGGATATTTTTAAAAATCACTTAGTAAGCATGAATAATAAGTTGGTAAAGATTTGTGAAGTATTTTCGAGGATAGATTTCTTTTCGAAGAAGGAGTGTACTGGACGTACACGACTGATGAGAAGAGGAATATAGACCGAAAAAACGAGTAAAGATTACCAAGTTATTTGTAATGATTACTTAACTTTGGCTATCGGAACGCAAATATGTTGTAAATTATAAAACACAGAAATATGATACCAGATTGGGCTAAAGAGCTGAATTGCAGCATTACGGTCTGCGATAAGGACGGGATTATCGTTTATATGAATGACCGGGCGGTGGAACAGTACAAGAAACATGGAAATCTTGTGGGAAAGAACCTGTTCGACTGCCACAATGAGCATGCGATGGGAATAATCCGGAAGCTGCTGGCAGAAGGCGGCACCAATTCCTACACCATCGAAAAGAACGGCGTACACAAGATGATATTCCAGAGTGCCTGGAAAGAGAACGGCGCCGTAGCAGGATTATGCGAAATTTCCATGATAATTCCAGCCGAATTGCCTCATTACGTCCGCGGCACCCAATCTTAATACAATGATAGAAATTCAATAAATCGAGGGAAATTACTATCTTTGAGGGTTTGGAATATACGGGGCGGGGAGGATTCCGCGCACCACATTGACAGAGAATAAGATAGATGGGAATAGAAATGAAGAATACGGAAGCGGGCAGGTGCCTGTTGTGCAAAGTGCCTAAATGCTCGGCAGCATGTGCAGTCAGAACAGATGTTCCTGCCGCAATGAAACTATACAGGGAAAACCGAATAGATGAAGCCGCGCAGATGCTTTATGAGAACAATCCTTTCTCAGCAGTCACGAGCCTCGTATGTGACTGGAAAAAAAGCTGTTACGGGCATTGCGTACTGAATGCGAGAAAAATGCCTATCGACTGGCACAGCATCGAAGCGGAGATCTCCATACCCTATCTGAAGAAAGTGCATCCGCGCACCGGCATTGACAACGGAAAGAAAGTCGCCGTCATCGGCGGAGGTCCTGCAGGCATCACGGCCGCTCTGGAACTGAGGGAAAAAGGCTGCGCCGTCACGATTTTCGACAAGAACGAAAGACCGGGAGGCGTACTGAGATACGGCATTCCGGAATTCAGACTGGAGCGCGAAATCATTGACCAGTATGACAGAATTCTGGCGGAGGCCGGAGTCGGCTTCGCCGGAGGGGTAGATGTCAATGCTATGAAATTCAGCGAGATACGCAGAGAGTTCGATGCAGTCCTGATAGCCTGCGGCGCTTCTGTACCGAGAAGGCTGGACATACCTGGCGAGGAACATCCGGATATAATCTATGCCCTGGATTACCTGAAGAACCCGTCCGCTTATCGGCTGAAGGACAATGTACTGGTCATCGGAGGCGGCAATGTCACGATGGACGCCTGCCGCACTGCCAAGAGAGCCGGCTATGACACCACAGTATATTACAGGAAGACGTTTGAGAACATGCCCGCCAATTCCATGGAGGTGCAGGAAGCCATCAACGAAGGCATCAAATTCTGCCTCTTCGAAGTGCCAGTGGAAATCCGCGGAAACAAGGCGGTGATGAGAAAATGCGAGAATGTCGTGAAAAGTGACGGCAGGATCGCCACCAGAATGATAGAAGGAAGCGACCATGAAGTGGAATTCGGATCAATGCTGGTAGCCATCAGCGCAAACGTGGACTACAGCATATTCGGTGACGAAAAGCCGGAATTCACGAACGGATGGCTTACTGCTGACGAAGGGCAGCAGACCTCACTGCCTGGTGTATTTATAGCGGGAGACTACATTCTGGGACCGGCAACAGTGGTGGAAGCCGTAGAATCTGCAAAAAAAGCAGTGAAAGGCATTTCAGATTTCTTGAAAATTCAGTAAATTAGAGGTCTGGTTCAATCCCTGTCGGAGAGAACCCTAAACAGTTAAAAGACACGATGATATGACACAAATTGACGACAAGACAACCGATGAAGGAATTGGCGGGCTGAACAGGTCATCAGAGCCTGTCATATCTTTTCATGACGCTGAAATCCTGAACGGCGAAAATCCGGTCATCTACGACCTGGACATGAACGTTTACAACGGAGATTTCGTCTATATAGTCGGAAAGGTCGGCACAGGCAAGACCTCCATAATAAGGACAATAATAGCGGAAAACCAGCTGAAGAAAGGTAGCGGAAAAGTCTGCGGATATCAGCTCAACGGCATAAAGGACAAGGACATACCTTATCTGAGAAGGAAAATCGGAGTCGTTTTCCAGGACTTCCAGCTGCTTATGGACAGGACAGTGGAGGACAATCTGATGTTCGTGCTGAAAGCCACAGGATGGAAAGACCGCGTGGCGATGACAAAGCGGATTGAGGATGTGCTCGAAAGCGTGGGCATGAGCAGCAAATCGCACAAGATGCCACATCAGCTTTCAGGTGGAGAGCAGCAGAGAATCGCCATTGCAAGAGCATTGCTCAATGAGCCTGAAGTCATTATCGCTGACGAGCCTACGGGCAATCTGGACAATGAGACAGCGGAGGGCATCATGAAACTTCTCACCGGCATAAACCACACGAGGGGCACTGCCGTTGTGATGGTCACGCACAACCAGTCCATTTTCGACAAGTTCCCTGGCCGGGTCCTGATATGCAAGGACGAGGTCTGCAAAGAATTGAAATAGAGAACGATGACAAAAAAGGAAAGATACAAAGGAGTTGTCGGCTGGTTTGAAGAGAACATGCCGGTCGCTGAAACAGAATTGCACTACGACTCCCCTTTCCATCTGCTCATCGCCGTCATCCTGTCGGCCCAATGCACAGACAAACGTGTAAACATGACCACGCCGGAGCTCTTCAACAGGTTCCCGGACCCGAAAACCCTCGCAGAAGCATCTTTCGACGAGGTTTTTCCGCTGGTCAGCAGCATATCCTACCCGAGAAACAAGAGCACTCACCTGATAGGGATGGCCCAGATGCTTGTCAATGACTTCGGAGGCGAAGTGCCGTCTGACATTGACCAGCTCATGAAACTGCCGGGAGTCGGAAGAAAGACTGCCAATGTAATCGCATCCATCGTCTATGACAAGCCTGTGATAGCAGTGGACACGCACGTTTTCAGAGTATCGCACAGACTCGGACTGTCGGACGGAAAGACGCCTGACGCGGTGGGAAAAGAACTGGAAAAGAACATTGACAAAGACAAGCGGGCAATCGCCCATCATTGGCTGATCCTGCAGGGAAGATATATCTGCACAGCCCGCAAACCGCATTGTGAAGAATGCGGACTGACCAAATGGTGCAGAGAATTCAACATTGACGACAAAATCTGACAAATATGGATTCCATTATACATTTCACATCTGAAAACATATTCCTGATAGGCTCCATTCTGGTTTTCACGGCGATTGTCGTGTCCAAGACAGGAAGCAAATACGGAGTGCCTTCATTGCTTATCTTCCTGCTCGTGGGAATGTTCTTCGGCAGTGACGGACTCGGACTGGTGTTCGACAACTACAACCTGGCGCAGTTCCTCAGTATCGTGGCCCTGTGCGTAATCCTGTTCACAGGCGGCCTGGAGACCAAGTACAAGGACATAAAACCGGTGGCGGCTCCGGGAATAGTGCTGTCCACGGTCGGTGTCCTGCTGACGGTCATCATCACTGGAGCATTCATATTCTTCCTGTCCAGAATCGAGAAAATCGGACTTTCGCTGTCCATCGTGATGTGCTTCCTGCTCGCGGCAGTGATGTCTTCCACCGATTCGGCTTCGGTGTTCAGCATATTGAAAAACAGCAAGATGAAGCTGAAGGAGAACCTCAGGCCGATGCTGGAGCTGGAGTCCGGTAGTAATGACCCGATGGCCTATGTCCTTACCATCGTGCTGATACAGATAGCCAAACTCCTTTTCGACCCTGCGGCCGGAATAGAGGGCATCGACTATGGTCAGATGATACTCGGAGTGGCCTGGACATTGACCAAACAGATGACAATCGGCAGCCTCGCGGGCGCCCTGATGGGACTTGCGACCATATGGGCACTCACACGCATCAAGCTGAACAGCACGCCGCTGTACTCCATTCTGCTGCTTGCAGTCAGCATGTTCACATTTTCATTGACCCAGATGATCCAGGGCAACGGCTACTTAGCTGTTTACATCGCCGGCTTCATCATAGGAAACAAGCCGATGAACCACAGAAAGGAAATCCTCTCCTTCATGGACGGTATGACCTGGATCATGCAGATAGGTATGTTCCTCACGCTCGGTCTGCTCGTAAATCCTAAGGAGATGATGACCGTGGCGCCGATTGCGCTGCTTATCGGTCTGTTCCTGATTTTCGTGGGAAGGCCGCTTACAGTGCTGCTGTGCCTGCTTCCGTTCAGGAAAATCTCATTCAAGGCCAAGATTTTCACGTCCTGGGTGGGCCTGAAGGGCGCTGTGCCGATTATTTTCGCCACATACCCGATAGTGGAAGGTATCCCGGGCTCGGAACAGATATTCAACATTGTGTTCTTCATAACGCTGCTGTCGCTGATGTTCCAGGGCATGTCTATCCCGAGAGTGGCCAAACTGCTTCACCTGGCATTGCCGGAAGAGAAAGAACCGGACACGTTCGGTCTGGAAATTCCGGAAGAAGCCGGAAAACTTCAGGACTACACGCTTTCCGATGACGATTTGTCCAACGGCAAGACACTCAAGGAGATACAGCTTCCTGACAATGCGAGGGTGGTGATCATCAGAAGGGACAGCCGTTTCATCGTCCCTGACGGACAGGTCGAGCTTCAGTCCGGGGACCAGCTGCTCATGATTTACGGAGAGGATGAGAGTGAAGAGCTTCCGAGCCTGAAAGAGCTGAAAGAAAAGGCGAAGATTAACATGAACAAAACAATTAAAGACTAACTTTGCGAAAACTGAACCACTATGGACGGAGTAAAAAAGATTCTTGTAGTCGATGATGAAGCGGATATATGCAACATCCTGAAATTCAATCTCGACAAGGCCGGATATGAAACAGCCACGGCACTTTCGGCAGAGGACGCATTGATGAGAGGCATCATAGGCTATGACTTGGTGCTCTTGGATGTGATGATGGAAGGCATTTCCGGTTTCCAGATGGCTCAGATGATGAAAAAGAATCCGGAAAGCGCGAAAATCCCCATCATATTCATTACGGCCAAAGATACCGAAGAAGACACGCTGAAGGGCTTCGACCTCGGCGCTGACGACTATATCGCCAAACCTTTCTCCGTAAGGGAAGTAGTATCCAGGGTCAATGCCGTGCTCCGCAGAGTGGGCTCCGCATCTTCCGATCCTGCGAGACTTTCGTACAAGACGCTCACGCTCGACATGAACGGAAAGAAAGCACTTGTGGACGGAAATGACACCGAGCTTACCAAGACGGAGTTTGAAATACTCAGGATTCTCGTTTCCGACATCGGGCACGTTTTCACAAGAGATGAGATTCTCGGCAAAGTCTGGCCTGACGACGTGGTAGTCTTAGGCAGGACAGTCGATGTGAACATCACCCGCCTCCGCAAGAAACTCGGCAAATACGGAAACAACATCTCCACGAGACACGGCTACGGCTACTGCTTCGAGGACAAGCAGTTACAGTCATGAAACACAAGTTCTCCTCCCTTGCCTCGAAACTGTTCCTGACAGTATCGATATTGTTCCTGTCATTCGCATTGTGCTTCATCTACTTCCAGTACCAGAGGGAGAAGAATTATCGGATCGAGAGTCTTAATACGAGGCTGCAGGACTGCAACAATGACATCCACGACTTTCTCGAGACGGATTCAACCATTTTCCGGAACTATATAAGTCGTCTGAAAAAAGAGAACATCCGCGTGACGATCATGGACATTGACGGAAATGTCCGGTACGACAGCGGTGCCGAAGGTGGCTCTGAACTGGAAAATCATCTGGACAGGGATGAGATAAGTGACGCGCTCAAGAACGGAAGCGGCTATGCCCTGCAGAGGGAGTCAAGGACATTGGGCGGACAATGGTTCTATTCAGCCACACTATTCAAGGACAACGGTCTGATAATCAGGACTGCACACATCTACGACGTGTCGATGGGACTGATGTTGGCATCCGACAGGAACTATTTTTTCCTTGCGCTTGCCCTGTCGCTCAGCCTTCTGTTCATCTTCTACGTGTATCTGTACAAACTGCAGCTCAACATCAGCCACCTGAGGGAGTTCGCGGACATGGCGGAGAAGAATCAGGACATCCGGAATGCGGACATAACTTTCTCCAACGACGAGCTCGGAGAGATTTCCCGGAACATCGTACACCTATATGCAAAACTCCAGAACAGCGAGGATGACAAGACCAGGCTCAAACGACAGCTGACACAGAACATTGCCCATGAACTGAAAACGCCTGTCAGCAGCATTCAGGGCTATCTGGAAACCATCATTGACAATCATGACCTCGATGAGACGACAAGAAACGATTTCCTGGAAAGATGCCACGCGCAGAGTGAAAGGCTCGGCAATCTGATTTCCGACATCACGCTGCTTTCCAAGATCGATGATGCCTTCACCTCATTCTCCACTGAGGAAATAGACGTGGAAGCGATGCTCCAGAACATCAGGAAAGCCACCGAGCTTGACATGGAAGCGAAAAAGATGAAATTCCTCATCCTGATTGCGCCGGGTACGACAGTCCACGGAAGCCAGCAGCTTATCTATTCGATTTTCAGAAATCTGACGGACAATGCCATCGCATACGCCGGTGAAGGCACCACCATCACGGTCCAATGTCTCAAGGAGGAAAAGAACAAGCTCTGGTTCAGTTTTTCTGACAATGGCGCAGGTGTTCCGCCTGAGCATCTTACGCATCTGTTCGAGAGGTTCTACCGCGTGGACAAAGGGCGCTCGAGGAAATTGGGCGGCACCGGTCTCGGACTTGCCATCGTCAAGAATGCCGTTCTGCTGCACGGGGGCACGATAAATGTCCAGATTGCCCATACCGGCGGACTCGACTTCCACTTTTCACTGAACAAGTAAGTCCGCCGATTCACAGATTATTCCTTGGCGAAATGCTTGGAGGCACGCAGAAGATGCTGCAGCGAGCTTGCGATTTCGTGTGTTTCCTGAAGCAGATTCAGATAGACATAGGAGACAGTAATGTTTTCCTTGGATGTCTGCATCCGCTCTATCTGGCCCTGCCTGGTAGATGACAGACAGCTTTTGAACTCCTCGCATTGCTCGCGGAGCTTGTCAGAGTCAGTATAATTCTCTGTGGAGATTACTACGACTGCCCTCTTGAGCAGGTAGAGCAATGTATCCCGGAGCGGAAGGAATTCCTTGATACGGTCCTTTTCCAGCGGCACGAAACTGTTGTCGATATGTTCTTCACACGGGTCGCAGATACGCCTCAAACTGTAAAGCATATCCTCGCAGCTGTTCACGCCCAGGTGGAACCAGGTGCTCTTCTCAATCGCCACACCAGGATCTATCCGGCGCAGGCCCAGCATTTCCTTACGTCTGCGTTGCTTCAGTTCCTGTCTTTGCTTCCGCATGGCGGACTCGGCTTTCTGGAGTCTGCTCTGGTCTTCGGAGATAAAGCCCTCTGTAACATTGAGATAATTAACATTGACAAAATCGAGGAACCGGCTCTGGCCCTGACGTATATGCTGAGTAAGAAGGCGGAGAGTCTCGGCATTGTCCTCTGAGGTAATCATCTGATTGAAAACGACATCACCTTTCTCCTCTGCCTGCTTTTTCTTGTATTTGATGTTGCTGCGTACAAGGAGGACAATCGACAGGGCAATGAGGATGGACGCCATGGTCAGACCGCCGAGCGACATGGCCAATGCCACTAAGAAGCAGAGGATAAATGCGGCTCCGGCTGTGATGAACCACCCGCCGATGACTGAAATCACACCTGTAATACGGAAAACGGCGCTCTCCCGGCCCCAGGCCTTGTCAGCAAGTGAAGAACCCATCGCCACCATGAAGGTCACATAAGTCGTGGAAAGCGGAAGTGTCAATGATGTTCCGAGAGCGATGAGCAGACTGGATACCACAAGATTCACCGTCGCCCTGATTTCGTCAAAGGCCGCACCCTGAGGAAGGACGACATTTTCATTGTCAAACCTCTTGGCGAACCATCTTTTCACGCCGTTCGGAACCAGTTCTGACAATGCAGAGGCCGTATTGGTACTGAAGCGCACCAGGACTCTGGCCATCTTAGAGGAGCCGAACATCTCGTCACCGGCATCCTGACGGGCAAGGTCCACGGAGGTCTTCACCACATTGAAAGCCTTCTTGGAAGTGGCGAGGGAAATCACCATGATCAATCCCGCAGCAATCAGGAAGAGGACAGGCGTATGGGCAGGACCGTTCAGGGAATCCATCATGTAGCCTGCCGCGTCACCACCTGCATTGGCCGAATAATCCTGGAAAGAGGAGTAGCCGGCCAGCGGAACGCCTATGAAGTTCACAAGGTCATTGCCCGCGAAAGCCATTGCCAATGCGAATGTTCCGGTGAGGACAAGTATCTTGAAGACATTGACTTTCAATGCAAAGAGCACCTGGGAGAAGACGGCTGTGACGACGAAGCAAATTCCGCAGATGGTCCACGAATGGGTGTTTATCCACTCGTGTGCGGCATCGCTTATGAACGATACGTTCCCAAGTCCTTTGATCAGCATGAAATAGATGATGGCGGTGAATGCCAGGCCACCGAAGATGCCGATTTTCCATTTCAGGGAGTTGTTCTTGTAAACGAAGGTGAACAGTGTCCGCGAAATGTACTGGACAAAGGCTCCGACCACGAACGCGATGGCCACTGAGACGAAAATCGCCATGATCATCGTGAGGGCCTTGCTGGTATTCATCAGGTCAGCCACGTGAAGCGAAGGATCACCCGCCACTTTCATCAATGCCAGCGCGAATGTTCCTCCGAGGAGTTCAAACACCATTGAGACAGTCGTGGAAGTCGGCATGCCCAATGTATTGAAAATGTCCAACAGGACAATGTCCGAGGCCATCACTGCCAGAAAAATGAACATCACGTCCTGGAAGGAGAAAAACGAAGGATGGAAGACACCGTTTCGGGCGACTTCCATCATACCGTTGCTCATGGCCGCACCTGTGAAAATGCCTATTGCGGCGATTGTAAGAATTGTCTTGAACTTGGCCACCTTGGCGCCGATGGCAGACTGGAGGAAATTGACAGCGTCGTTGCTCACGCCGACCATGAGGTCGAAAATCGCGAGCACGAACAAAAACACCACAAACCCGAAATAAATTGTTTCCATACTTTACCTTTTTACACGGTGCAAAGATGGATTTATAGTGTTATACAGCAGTTTCGCAAATGTTAAGAAATTGTTTAATTTCCCTGTTCAGCCTACATCGGGGAGAGTATCTTCTTGTATTCCACGGGAGTCACCTTGAGGAACTGACGTGCATACAAGTCCCAGTCATCCAATATCATAGAGGCAAGTGTGCTTCCGGTGTACTTCAGATGTGCGGCAATCAGCGAACGGAGTTCCTCACGGTCTGCGTCATCTTCCAGAAGCGTAAGCTCTATCATATCCATATTGCAGTAATAGTCGAAGGAGCCGTCCGGATCCCAGACGTATGCGATACCTCCGCTCATTCCTGCCGCGAAATTCCGTCCCGTCTTGCCGAGCACAACCACCCGTCCGCCGGTCATATATTCGCACCCGTGGTCACCCACGCCTTCCACGACTGCCGTGATTCCGCTGTTCCTCACGCAGAAGCGCTCGCCTACCGCACCATTTATATAGAGTTCTCCGGATGTGGCACCGTAGGCGATGGTATTGCCGGCAATGATATTGTCCTCGGCCTTGAAATCCGTTTCCGGTGATGGAGTAAGGATTATCCTGCCTCCGGAAAGGCCCTTGGCCACATAATCATTGGCATCACCTACAAGTTTGAAAGTCAAGCCCTTGCACAGGAACGCCCCGAAGCTTTGGCCGGCCGAGCCGGTGAACTCCACATTGATGGTGCCGTCCGGCAATCCTTCCTGGCCGTAGAGTCTAGTGATTTCGCCGCTCAGCATTGCCCCGACACTTCTGTCGGTATTGCGGACAGGGACTCCTATGCTGAGTTTGTAGCCGGAAGTGACTGCCGGTTTGAGTACCTGCATCAGTTCCATATCCTTCACGCCTTCGAGCTTGTGCTCCTGAGGCGTGGTGAATACCCTGGCATTGTCCTTACAACTTTCAGGGATGTAGAGGACACGGTCGAGTGAGATTTCATTGGCCTTGGACCCTTCAGGATACGAGCGTTTCTTGAGGAGGTCAGCCCTGCCGATCACCTCCTGCATTGACTTGTAACCCATATCCGCGAGTCTTTCACGGACGCTGCGGGCGAGGAAACGGAAATATGTCACGATCTGCTCCGGCTTGCCCTTGAAGCGCTTGCGCAGTTCAGGATTCTGCGTGGCGATTCCGACCGGGCAGGTGTTCTTGTTGCAGTTGCGGCATACCATACATCCTTCCGCCACCATCACGGCAGTGCCGAATCCGTATTCTTCTGCGCCCAAAAGTGCCATGAACATCACGTCACGCGAGCATCTCAGGCCACCATCGACCTGCAGGCGGACTTTGCCTCTGAGGTCGTTCATGACCAATGTCTGCTGTATCTGGGCAAGGCCGGTCTCCGCAGAGCTGCCGGCATGCTTGACGCTGCTTGCCGGGCTTGCACCGGTTCCGCCGTCCGCTCCGCTTATCAGTATCACATCAGCTTTGGCCTTTGCGACGCCGGCGGCAATCGTGCCCACACCAGCCTCAGAGACAAGTTTCACACTGATCCGGGCATGGGAATTGACATTCTTGAGGTCAAAGATCAGCTGCGCGAGGTCCTCAATCGAGTAGATGTCATGATGAGGAGGAGGCGATATCAATGTAATTCCAGGTATGGAGTGGCGTGTCCGTGCTATGAGCTCATCCACCTTGAAGCCAGGCAACTGCCCGCCTTCTCCAGGTTTTGCGCCCTGGGCCACCTTGATCTGGATTTCATCTGCATTGACAAGATAATATGTATCCACTCCGAAACGTCCTGAAGCGACCTGTTTCACCGCACTTCTTGTGCTCGTTCCGTCCGGACGGATCCTGTTGCGCTGCGGGTCTTCCCCACCCTCGCCGGTATTGCTCATTGCCCCGAAGCTGTTCATTGCCAATGCGATAGTCTCGTGGGCCTCCTTGCTGATGGCGCCGAACGAAATCGCTTCAGCCACGAACCTTTTCATTATGGACTCCTCCGGCTCGACTTCATCTATCGGAATCGGCTGTCTGTCACTTTCGATTTCCATAAGGTCGCGCAGGTTCATCGGATGGTCATGGTTCTCTTCTGCCACACAGAACTGCCTGAACGACTCGTAATCATCATTTCGCACTGCGGTCTGCAGCAGTTTCACCCGTGAAGGTTCCCAGCAATGTCTTTCGCCGTCTTTCCTCCACGCATAGTTTCCGAAGTCCTCCAGATGGTCAGTGGCAGTCTCTACCAAAGTCTGTTCCTCCTTCATTGAAAATGCCTCGCTATGTGCCCTGGTCACATCCCGGGCAATGTCATCGATGGTAATTCCTTCTATCTGGGAGATGCCTCCGCCCATGTATTTCTCGAGCAAGGATGAACTTACGCCGAGTGACTCGAAAAGTGCCGCACCACGGTAACTTCTTATCGTGGAGATGCCCATCTTGGACAGGATTTTCAGCATTCCCTTGTTTATGGCCGTGATATAATGCTCCTCAGCAGACGGATAGTCGAGCTGTACCGCATTGTCAGACACGAGTTTGTCGAGGATGGAGAATGCCATATACGGGTTCACGCCGCTGGCTCCATACCCCACAAGCAGGGCGACATGCATCACTTCGCAAACCTCGCCGGACTCCACGATAATCGCGGTCTGCCCTCTCTTCCTGCAATGTATGAGGTGATGATGCACCGCTGACAATGCCAGGAGTGAGGGTATAGGAGCATGTTCCGCATCCACCGCCTTATCACTGATAATCAGATAATTATACCCGGCATCCACAGCTTTTGCAGCATCTTTGCAGAGCTTGGAGAGGGCGGCCTCCAGTGCCTGCGTTCCGCCTGACACTTCGAAAAGCATCGGCAGAGTAATGGTCTTGAAGCCCTTGTATCTGAGATTCCTGAGCGTTTCCATTTCCCCGTTGGTCAGAATCGGGGATGTAAGTTTCACCACTTTGCACAGTTCAGGAGACGGACTCAGGATATTGCCCTTCACGGCACCTATATAACTCGAGAGCGACATCACTGCCGATTCTCTGATAGGGTCAATCGGAGGGTTGGTGACCTGGGCGAATTTCTGGCGGAAATAATTGAAGAAACGTTGCGGCTTCTCAGAAAGCACCGCCAGCGGGGTGTCGTCACCCATCGCATAAATCGGCTCGGCGCTTTTTACCGTCATCGGCACCATGATTCTGTCAATGTCTTCTTTTCCATAGCCGAAAGCGTGGAGTTTCTTGGAGTATTCCGTGACGCTCTGCTCGACTTTTCTTCCGCTCTTTATGTTCTTCAGAATTATACGGCCTGCATGAAGCCAGTCACCGTAAGGATGCTCTGATGCCAATGCATCCTTGATGGTGTCATTGTCAATGATCTTTCCCTTCTTGGTATCCACCATCAGTATCTTTCCCGGATAGAGTCTGCCCTTGGACGCAACCGCCGACGGAGTGATGTCACAAACTCCTGTCTCAGAAGCCATTACAAGCAATCCGTTCTTGGTGATGAAATACCTGCAAGGTCTCAGTCCGTTGCGGTCCAGCATTCCTCCGGCATAACGTCCGTCCGAGAAAAGAATCGTGGCAGGGCCGTCCCACGGCTCCATGAATATGGAGTGGTATTCGTAGAAGTTCTTCAGGTCCTGACGGAGCGGATTGCCTTCGCGGTAGCTTTCAGGTATCAGCATTGACAGCGCATGCGGAATTTCCATGCCGGCGCGGGTAAAGAATTCGAGCACATTGTCAAATGACGCACTGTCGCTCATTCCCGGCTGGATTATCGGGCTGATATTTTCGCTGATGCTGCCCAGATTCGGCGCCTTGAGAACTGATTCACGCGTTTTTATCCAGAGCCTGTTTCCGCGGATGGTATTTATCTCCCCGTTATGGGCAATGTACCGGAACGGCTGCGCCAGACTCCACGTCGGAAATGTATTGGTCGAAAAACGGGAATGGACCATGGCGATGGCGCTTGTGAAATACGGGTTGGTCAAATCCGGGAAATAATGCCTCAGCTGCATTGTCGAGAGCATTCCCTTATAGACCAATGTCCTGGTGGACAGGCTGACCACGTAGCAGGCTGCCTTGTCTGTGATGGAAGATGAAAGGACTTTCCTCTCTATTCCCTTCCTTACCAGATAGAGTTTGTCCTCCAATACTTTGGGGTCGTCGCAGCCGGTTATGAAGATCTGCCTGATTTCCGGCTCGGTGGCAAGCGCATCCTTTCCCAAGATGGAACTGTCCACAGGGACTTCCCTGCTGTGCATGACCTCCAGGTTGTTCGCCTCGACACATTCGTTGATGATTTCAGTGAAACGGGCATTGTCCCGCGGCTCTTTCGGCAGGAATATCATTCCTACGCCGTAACGTCCTTTTTCCGGAACAGGGATACCGTTGAGCAGAATGAACTCATGCGGTATCTGGACCATGATGCCGGCACCGTCTCCCGTCTTGGAATCAGCTCCTTCCGCCCCTCTATGGGCCATATTTTCGAGTACGGCCAGGCCCTTCTCGATAATGTCGTGATACTTACTGCCGTTTATGTTCACAACAAGTCCGACGCCACAAGCATCTTTCTCATATTCAGGAGAATACAAGCCTTTTTCAAGTTCGTTTTTCATCTGTTTCTTATGTCTTTAGTTACCTCACTTGCCCGCCCCTCGAATAATTTCTGTAGTACCGCTGTTACTGCTGTTTCTTCTCGTCAGAATCGCCGGCAATCTTTTCTTTTACGGTATTGACACCGTTGGTCACGCCTGCCTTGATCTTCTTCTTGGACTGATAGAATTTGGTAGGGTTGATTTCGGCGATAGTGCGGTAATATGCGCGGGCCCAGTAGTTGCACAGGCCGATTCCGCCTGACTTGCCCTTGAACGGCCACACGTCGAGCACCTTCATCGTATCATTGTCGAAGAACACATAATAGAATGTGCCATAGTCAGTTCCCTTGTTCAGCTCACCAGCGAGAACGACAAGTCCGAGACCTTCTGCCGGCTTGATGTCCAAGTCCTGAAGTTCGAATTCGGCATCCTGTTCTGTCAATGGCTTAGGCGTATGGTTAACCTTGAGTTCGCTTTCGTCGATAGCACCGATCTGGTTGATGACATTGTCAATGTCCACATAGACGATCTTCTTTTTCAGCCTGTCCTCAAGTGCGAGGATGTACTTGTCCGGCTCCGTAAGGAACAGATTGTTGATTTTACCGAACGCATCGATAAACTCGCTCTCTGTTTCATTGGCCGCGACCACTTTTACCGGCGCGAAATCGATTCCGTAGAACCTGACTTCACTATAATCGTCCAAAGTCTTGACTTCCTGCGCCATAGACATAAAACTGCCTGCAAACAAAGCAACTGCTGCAAATAGAATCTTTCTCATAAACTTTTATTTGTTTTCTCTTTTGTCAATGAATTTTACGGGCTTGCGGCTCATCGGCGGGAAAATGATTTTCGCCACGTTTTCCGGAGTATCAAAAACCACGCCCGGGGCCACACGTACCTTCGCCCTGAATATATCCTTTATTTCTTTTTCAAACCTGTCGGACGGGGTCAATGTCCCGACTCTGACCACTACGTCATCAGTACCGAGTTCGCTTGTATCCACTTCCACGACATAGTTCTTCACCTCCGGAATATTGTCGAGGATGTCGAACAATGCCGGCGGATAGAGCGTGGTGCCCTTGAATTTTATCATCTGCTTCTTGCGGCCCACCACAGAGCTTACCCGCACGGTGTTTCTTCCGCAGCGGCAAGGCTCGTCATAATGATATACCATATCCCCGGTCTTGAATCTGAGCAGCGGCATTCCGGTCACGCCAAGCGTAGTGATGGTCACTTCGCCCGCCTCACCCGGTCCTACCGGCAGATCATTGTCATCCAGGAATTCGACAATCAGCAGTTCAGGCTGGAGATGGCCGCCATTGAAATACTGGCAGTCCGTGAACGAGTGCTGCATCTCGGTGGATGCATAAGTGGTATATAACTGAAGTTCAGGCCATTTCGAATGAATAACCTGTCCCAATGTGTTCAGTTCAAATGTCTTCGGATCGCGCAGCGCCTCGCCGATGCAGACGCATTTTTTCATTGAGCAATTACGGTAGTCAATGCCGTGTTCCTCCGCGAATGCAATAAGTTTCACGAGGAATGACGGCACGGCCATGCCCACCGTCGGATGTATTCTGGAGATGGTGTCCCACTGTAGTTCCGGGATGCCGTTGCCTACCCTGACTACGCCCATGCCCAAGTCCCTGGCCCCTAAGAAATATGCCAATCCGGCCATGAAACGCCTGTCGATGGTCACCATCTCCTGCATTATGTCATTTGCCGTACAGCCTGCCGTCTGAAATGAAAGCTGTTCATTATAAGCAAGATGCTGAAGATCAGCTTCAGTTTCCGTAAAGGTTACAGGATCGCCCAATGTGCCTGACGTGGTGGCATAGTCGATGACTTTGTCCGGTGTAACACACATGAAATCCGGACCGTAAAGCTGCAGGTCCTTCTTCGTAGTTACCGGAACATTGCGCAGATCCTCCAATGTCTGTATCGTGAACGGATTGATCTCGTGCGCAGCAAACATTTTTCTATAGAATGGAGAATGGCTCGACAGATACTCGAGCGCCTCACGAAGTCTCCGTTCCTGATACTTCTTGATCTCCGCCTTGGGCAGAAACTGTATTTCCGGATGCTTTTCCAATGTTCAGTTGTTTTTTCCCTCTATATCTTTCACTATCTCCAATCCCCTCATCTCTTCCGACACAAACTTCAAAATTAGAAAAATTTCCGGCGAAATCAAACAGTATGAAGAAAGATTGCTACAATGTGATTACTTTATATTTAGGAACGAGTGCCTTCATTATCACCCAACCGATGAGGTATGAGGTTGCACAGACACAAAAGATGATGAAATAGCCGGCTGGCATTCCGCGGAAACCGAGGAAAGTCATATCGGTCGCAGCTGAATATACGAAGAGTTCTCCTGCAACTTTCTGCATAAGCATTGATGCGAGACCGCCGGCCATTCCGCCGATTCCGGTCACAGTCGCAATGCAGGATTTCGGAAACATATCACCTACTGTAGAAAAGATATTGGCAGACCATGACTGGTGTGCAGCACAGCCTATGCCGATAAGAATGACTGGGAACCAAGGCGATATGCGTCCAAGCGGCTGAGCTAAAAGCACAACAAGCGGGAAGAACGCAAATATCAGCATTGCCTTCATTCTGGCAGCATACGGGTCGAACTCACGTCCTTTCTTCATTGCGCTGTTTATGAACAATGTCGGCAGTTTTCCGCCATAGATGGACAGCATCGTTATCGCGTAAAGTGTAAAAATCAATGCCATACCCTTCGGATCTGTGGTTTTTATGCCGAACTGGGTGTTCAGATACGACGGTGTCCAGAACAGGAAAAACCACCACACCCCGTCAGTCATAAATTTTCCGAGCACGAATGCCCAAGTCTGACGATATTTAAGACATTGACCTAAGCCAAGCTTCTTTTCATCAGGAGTATCAAGATCTTCAGCCGAACTGTCGTCAAGTTCTTTGTCCTGCTCAATATATGCAAGTTCTTCTTTGCTGACATATTTGGAACACTCAGGTTTATCGTAAAGGAACACCCAGATACCCATCCATAAGAATCCGAGTAGGCCGATGACAATAAATGCCATTTCCCATCCCAAATGCTTGGCCAGCAGAGGAATAGTCAATGGAGCAAACAGTGCGCCGATAGATGCGCCCGCATTGAAAATAGACGTTGCATAAGCTCTGTCTTTCTTCGGAAAATACTCGGCCGTGGTCTTGATTGCAGCAGGGAAATTGCCCGCTTCACCAAGTGCGAGAACACTTCTTGCCACCAGGAAACAATACATACTCACAGTGGAAATCAACACGGCCGTATCACCAACTGCCTGAATCATCTCCGTCGCGTTATGAAGGCCTACAATGGATTCTGTTACTACACCGCACAAAGCATGGGCACACGCTCCTGCAGACCAGATTCCGATAGCCCACATATAACCTTTGCGAGTTCCCATCCAATCCACGAATTTCCCTGCGAAAAGCATACAGACAGCATACACTATGGAAAAAATCGAAGTAATCGTTCCATAATGTGACTCATCCCAGTGAAATTCCGGCTTTATGAATTCATCCCAAGTAAGCGAAAGCACTTGTCTATCAAGGTAATTCACTGCCGTTGCCATAAACAGCATGGCACAAATCACCCATCTGAAATTAGTTTTAGTGTTCATCTTGATTATTTCCTCACTTTAGCGATTATTTCCAATGCCTCGCTGCACAACTGGGTAATTTTCCCCCAATCTCCAGCCTTGATCATATCCTTAGGAAACAAGTTACTGCCCATTCCCACACAGGTCGCGCCCGCGCTGAACCAACCCGACAAATTCTCTTCAGATGGTTTTACGCCACCTGTAACAAGGATTTTTGTCCATGGCATCGGAGCCTTCACCCCCTTTACGAAAGCCGGTCCCAATACATCTCCAGGGAAAACTTTACATACATCACAGCCAGCCTGCTGCGCGTAACCAATCTCAGTCACGCTGCCGCAGCCCGGTATATAAGGGACGCATCTGCGGTTGCAGACAACGGCAATATCAGGATTAAACAGAGGCCCAACGATAAAATTCGCACCAAGTTGCATATACAATGCAGCTGTAGGAGCATCGACAATAGAGCCTGCGCCCAGAATCATTCCAGGCAATTCCGTCTCAGCATATTTCACAAGCTTTCCGAACACCTCATGTGCAAAGTCTCCCCTGTTCGTAAACTCAAAGACTCTCACGCCTCCGTCATAGCAGGCCTTGAGGACTTTGCAGGAAACCTCAATATCCGCATGATAAAAAACCGGTATCAAGCCATATCTCTGTGCGGCCGTCAGCACCTCTATTTTACTGTATTTCGCCATAGTATAATGTTTGTCAATTTGTTATCTCGAAACCCGGCCGGAGCCGTTTCCATTCATCAGCGTTTCCACTTCGCTTACGGTCACCCTGTTATAATCGCCTGATATCGTATGCTTGAGGCATGAAGCAGCCGTTGCGAAATCCAGGGCTTTCTTGTCATCGTGATATGCCAACAATCCATAGATGAGTCCTCCGCAGAAAGAGTCACCGCCACCGACACGGTCCACGATATCAGTTATATCGTAGGTTTTGGACGAATGCAGTTTGGTACCGTCAAACAATACACTGCTCCAAGTGTTATGGTCTGCATTGACAGAGCCTCTCAGAGTAATGACTACTTTCTTCGCTTTCGGAAACTTCTCCATCAACTGACGCGCAACACTCTCGAAACGAGAATTCTCGATCACGCCATCCTCAACATTGAAATTCTCAGGCTTGATGCCGAACACTTTTTCAGCATCTTCTTCATTGCCTATAATCACATCGCAGTAAGAAACCAGTTTTTCCATAACCTCGCCGGCGCTCTTACCGTATTTCCAAAGCTTCTTACGGAAATTCAGGTCGCAGGAAACAGTTACGCCCAGTTTCGAAGCCGCCTCAAGAGCTTCAAGGCAGACATCTGCGGTACCTTGACTGATGGCTGGCGTAATACCGGTCCAATGAAACCAGTCGGCACCTTTCAACGCGCCTTCCCAGTCAATCATTCCTTTTTCAATTTCGGAAATCGCAGAGTGTGCTCTGTCATATATGACCTTGCTTGCTCTGGACACCGCTCCCGTCTCGAGAAAATATATCCCCATTCTCTCACCTCCGCGTACACAACTTGCGACACCGACTCCAAGACCACGAAGTTCACGAAGACAGGCATCAGCTATATCATTTTCAGGGAGTCTGGTGATGAAGTCAGCATCCATACCATAATTTGCCAACGATACGGCAACATTCGCCTCCCCGCCACCAAAAGTGGATTCGTACACATTTGTCTGTCCGAAACGGAGATGTCCAGGTGTTGCAAGACGGAGCATAATCTCCCCGAAAGTAACAATTTTAGCCATTTTATACTATTGTTTAGTTTTTCTGATATTCATTATGCATTCTTTCCGATGCAAAAATAGTAATTATTTCACAATTTCGTGCACGTACACGGAAATTTTTACTATTTTTGCACATATAAACGATAACCACTATATGACAACAGATTTCATAAATGACGAATTCCTTCTGGAAAACGACTACGCACGGGAACTATACCATGGCAGCGCGGCGAAAATGCCGATTATCGATTACCACTGCCACCTTATACCGGAAGAGATTGCAACAAATCACCAGTTCAAGGATCTTACCGAGGTCTGGTTAGGAAGAGACCACTATAAATGGAGGGCCCTGCGCGGAAACGGCATCCCTGAAGAATACATAACCGGCAGCAAGCCGTCGTGGGAAAAATTCGAGAAATGGGCTGAAACCGTACCATACACGATGAGAAACCCGCTATATCATTGGACTCATCTTGAACTCGCGAGAGTATTCGGCATATACAAACTCCTGAATCCTGAGACCGCCCGGGAGATCTACGAAGACTGCACCGCCAAACTTCAGACGGATGAATTCAGAGGACAAGAGATAATGAAGAAGTTCAATGTAGAGACCGTCTGCACAACAGACGATCCCATTGACAATCTTGAATGGCACAAATATATACAGGAACACCCCTTCGGTGTAAATGTGTTGCCTGCATGGAGACCGGACAAGGTGACGGACATAGAAAAACCGGATGTATTCTGTTCATATATCCATAAACTGGAAGAAGCATCCGGCATAGCCATAACCGGTTATCAGGATCTTTTGGATGCGCTGCAGAAAAGACATGACTATTTTGAGAACATGGGCTGCCGCCTGTCAGACCATGGACTGGACACATTCTATGCAGAAGAATGCACGCAGGACGATGCAGACCGCATATTCAGAAACACCTTGAAAGGCATTCAGCCTAAGAATGAAGACATAAACATTTATAGGACAGCCGTTTTGCTCGATCTTGCCCGTATGGACTGCAGAAGCGGCTGGGTACAGCAATTCCATATCGGGCCTCTCCGCAACAACAACCGCCGGATGTTCGAAAAACTGGGACCGGATACCGGTTTTGACGCCATTGGTGACAAATCATTGGCCGCGGCAGGACACAAGTTTTTCAGCACACTGGCTTATGACAACATGCTGGCCAAGACCATTTTATACAACCTGAATCCGAAGGATTCCGAGGTAATGGCAGCCTTGGCATACACATTCAACGACGGAACAGTTCCCGGCAAGATGCAATATGGCGCAGCATGGTGGTTCCTGGATCAGGAAGACGGCATCCGCAAACAGCTCAATACGCTTTCCTCATTCGGCCTGCTCAGCAGATTTGTCGGGATGCTGACTGACTCCCGGAGTTTTCTTTCATATCCCCGCCACGAGTATTTCAGAAGGATACTGTGCAATGAGTTAGGTAAAGATGTCCAGTCCGGACGTCTTCCGAAGAGCGAGATGAACTTCATTCACCAAATGGTACAAGACATTTCATACAATAACGCAAAACGCTACTTTGGCTTCTGATGAAGACCAGATGACTACCATCGATAACTCCTGCCCTCACGAGCAGGAGTTATCTGTTAGCAATGTTTAGTAGATTTATATCGAAAACGCATCGAAGCCGCCGTCCACGACGCATACGGTGCCGGTGACTGCTTTGGAGGCGTCGGATGCCAAGTAGTGAAGAGTTCCTACCAGTTCATCCGGCTCGAGGAATCTGCCGACAGGTGTGTGAGCCAAAATGGTATGCGAACGTGCTGTCAATGAGCCGTCTTCGTTCACAAGCAGGGCGCGGTTCTGGTTTGTAAGAAGGAAGCCGGGAGCTATCGCATTGACCCTCAGACCTTCTCCGAATTTCATCGCGAGCTCTGCGCACAGGTATTTGGTCCAGTTTGCGACAGCAGCCTTGGCGACACCATAGCCGGCCACTCTGGTCAGAGGACGGAGCGCAGACTCAGATGCGAAGTTGATGATGGAACCTTTGCCGGTCTCCACCATTGACTTGGCGAAAACCATCGTCGGGATAATGGTGCCGAACAAGTTCAGCTCGGTTACCTTCTTGACCGCTTCCACGTCGAGGTCGAAGATGGTTTTGTCCGGCGGAACTGTAGCTGATGCCATATTTCCTCCTGCGGCATTCAGCAGGACATCGATTTTTCCGTACTTGGAGAGAATCTGCTCATTGTTCTTCTCGAGAACAGACTTGTCCAGGACATTAGTGGCGAAGAATGAGGCCTCTCCCCCGTCAGCCTTGATTTCAGCAACGAGTTTTTCGCCGATGGCAGCTGCCCTTTCGAGATCCAGAAGGACAACTGATGCCCCCTGTGCGGCAAAATACTTGACAATAGTACTTCCCAGAACGCCACAGGCGCCTGTCATCACTACTACCTTTCCTTTAACATCAAATAAATTCGATTCCATTTTCAACGTATGTTATTTGTTATTTTCCATTGAGCGGGCAATACCCATCTGAAGACCGCGAAGTTCAGCTATTCCTCTCATTCTGCCATAGCAGGAATATCCCGGATTTGATCTGCGGTTCAGGTCGTCACACATCTGGTGTCCGTGATCAGGTCTGACAGGGATGCTGACACCGGTTTTCTGCTGCACTTCCAGCAATGCTTTCATCATACCGTACATATCCACATCACCCTCCAGATGATTTGCTTCGTAAAAATTACCCTCGTCATCTCTTTTCGTGCTTCTCAGATGCACAAAACCCACTCTCTCGGCAAATTCGTACATCATTGAAACCATATCATTGTCGGCGCGGACACCGAAAGAACCTGTGCACAGACAGAGTCCGTTGGACTTGTTCGGAACCGCAGATATGAGCTTTCTGAAGTCATCTGCCGTAGAAAGGATTCGAGGAAGGCCGAGTATAGGGTAAGGCGGATCATCAGGATGAATGACCATCATCACCCCGCATTCATCGGCAACTGGACATATTTCATTGAGAAAATATATGAGATTTGCTCTGAGCATATCCTCGGTAATGCCGTCATAGCGCGCAAGTGCACTGCGGAACTGGTCCAATGTGAAACTCTCCTCGCTGCCCGGCAGTCCGGCTATCATATTGCGGGTAATAAGCGCCTTTTCCGCATCATCCATCTGCTCATATCTCGCCTTAGCCCGCGCGATTTCTTCAGGAGAATACTCGTCGAACGCCGCCTTACGGCCGAGAATGAACAAGTCAAAAGCCATAAATGCAGCTTTCTCGAATCGCAACGCCCTGGAGCCGTCCGGCATTTCCCATGCAAGGTCAGTCCTCGTCCAGTCAAGAACAGGCATGAAGTTATAAGTGACACACTTGATACCGCACTCGGCAAGATTACGCAATGACTGCTTGTAATTGTCAATGTATTCCTGATATTTGCCTTCGCGCGTCTTTATGTGTTCATGCACAGGAACGCTCTCGACAACGCTCCATTTAAGGCCATATTCCGCAATGATATTCTGCCTCTTGCGGATTTCCTCCACCGTCCAAACTTCTCCGTTCGGTATATGATGAAGGGCATGAACAATGTCAGTAACGCCAGCCTGTTTTATATAAGACAATGATACAGGGTCATTTGGGCCATACCAGCGCCAACTTTCAGTCATTTTTACCATAGATAATATTCTTTATCAGTAGTCTTGTTATGTGGTAGATACTTCTAATGCGCAAATATAATAATATATATTGTAATTGTGCACGTACACGAGAAAAATTTTACAATCTTCTGCCTCATGAAAACACTCAGAATTCATAAGCATTAGAAGACTGAACTCTATTCAGAATCCACGATTTCCTTGTAGAACGGCAAATTCTCCTTGAACACGACATCTATCGGCATTTTATGATGCTTGTTCGTATCTGAATTACGGTAAAGCAGCCAATGGATAAGAGACTTCACCGAGAAAAAGCCCTGCAATTCAGGACGCTGACAGAGGACAGCGGCAATAGACTCGTTCTGAATACAGCGAACATTATTCGATGTAAGATCGAACGACACAAGCCGGATATCGTCAATGCCATGGCGACGGAGAATATCAGCCACTACATAACCTCTCGAGTTGAGCACCGCAATCCCCTTTATATCAGGATTATTCTTTACCAATTCCAGGATAATCTCTTCTGTTTCCTTAGGATTGGATATGGAAAAGCGTATTTCAGAAACACTATCCGAACGGCCTGTTTCCTTGAAATATGCCAAGAACCCTTTCTTCCTCTCCTGGGTATTGTTTGACCTTTCATCACCTACACGCGCAGTTCCACAAATGGCAAATTTGGCATCTGACGGAGTAAATGAAGACAGAAGCTTTCCCAAAAGATGGCCGCAGGCATATTGGTCCGTCGTATATGATGCGACCGGACTTGTCCCGTCTATAACGGAGTCCACGAAAACATACGGTATCTCAGCCTTGTCGAGTTCATTGCACAGGCGTATAGTTTCAGACGCGAATGTCGGACCTATGATCACAGCATCAGGCGACATCTGCAAAACACTGTCGAAAGCAGTACGGCAAGAATAGACATCGAACTGATTGTACAATGCCTGGATGCAATGGATATTGATATCATAGAATTCATTGAGCGCATGTTCAATTCCGGACATGACTGAACCCCAGTACTCACCCGGAATTCCGCCCGGAGTGGTAATGACCAGATTGAATTCCTTTGTCAATGACACGGCAGAGGTATGAATATTATAACGGTATCCGACTTCAGCCAATATGCGTTCTACAGCTTTCTTGCTTGATTCTGAGACTCCTCCCCTGTTATGCAGCACCCGGTCCACTGTACCGGATGAGACACCCGCCATCTTGGCGATATCCTTGATCTTTATCTGTCTAGCCATATGAATACGAGAATTATCAGCAGCGCAAATTTAAAAAGAATGTACTTTTTTTACAATTCTGTTACAGAGTTGATTTATCTATTTCAATGTTATCGACTACGGCTTTGCCTCTTCCGACGACAAGCCTCAGCTCAGAAGCATCGGTGGACGGGAATGAAACCTCATTGACACCGGCGCCACAATGCTTAGTGCCGGAAACCGTTAGGAACTGACCGCCGCCATTAGTTATCTGCACGTAGATTTCCGCATCTGAATTTTCACTGAGGACAAAGCGCACACCTGTTACGCTTCCACTTGCCGGAACAGTAAGGAAATCTCCTTTTCCGAGTCTTACTGGGCCTACGAATTTCATATCATCAGTTTTGGACTCCGTAACTGAAGCAGCAGAAGGATCCTTCACTCTGAGTTTTGCCTGGAGCCTTATGTCTGTGGATGACGCCGCTGCCATGATTTCGAAATCACCCGGCTCCACCACGAAATCCATGTTCCTGTCGAGCATTGCCAAATCCTTTGGAGTCAACTTGAATTCTACAGTCCTGGTCTCTCCCGGTTCAAGGGTAATGCGTTCGAAACCGCGCAGTACCTTCTCATAGACCGTTATTGAACTTAGACAATCGTGGACATAAAGCTGCACGACCTCATCTCCACGTACTTTGCCGGTGTTGGTGACATTGAAAGAAACCAGCACTGAATCCGTCGGGGTGATCTGAGTGGCAGAGAGTCGGAGATCCGTGTATTCGAAAGTCGTATAAGAGAGTCCGTAGCCGAAGTCGTAGAGTGAACCGTTTACGCGGCTGGCCCATCCGCCCTGGCCGAGTTCCTTACGTCCATCTACTTGAGAAGCAGGCTTATACGGGAAATTGAACGGAATCTGTCCCACGGTTCGCGGGAAGGTCACCGTGAGTTTGCCGCCCGGGTTATACTCTCCCAGCAGTGCTTTAGCGACAGCGGTCCCACCATGCGCCCCAGGATACCAAGCTTCCAAGATAGCATCCGCGTATTTGTCTGCATAGTTTATTGACAACGGGCGCCCGTTTATCAGGACTACGACGACCGGCTTACCTGTCTTTATGACTTCTTTAAGCAGCAGGTTCTGATGTCCAGGCAGTTCCAGAGACGTACGGCTTTTGTTTTCTCCGCATGTGCGCGGACCGCCGCCCAGAACGAGCACGGTAACGTCGGCGCTTTCAGCTGTCTTCACGGCTTCCGCTATCCCGGCCATTTCTTCCGCGGTCGGGTCTTCAGGCAGTACTTCAGATTCGGGCCAATTCTTGTCCACGAGTTCACAGCCCTTGGCATATACGACATCCGCCTTGCCGTCAAGCTCCTTGCGCAATCCTTCAAGCACCGAAACTGCTTCGGTTCCCAATGGCCCATAATGAAGATGAGCATATCCAGTGTCGTCAGCGTTCGGACCAATGACGGCGACACGTTTGAGTGCTTCTGCGTTGAGAGGAAGCGTCTTTCCGTCAGTTCCGAAAGGCGTGTCAGAAGGGGCGTTTTTCAGAAGCACAAGAGATTCCAGCGAAGCTCGAAGCGCCACTTCATTGTTCTTCACGCCATCGACTTCTTCGTCAGCCGCTTCATAGTCAGTCTGATAAGGAGAGTCAAACAACCCTACAAGAAATTTGACGCGCAGGATGTCGCGGACTCTTTCGTCAATGACCGACATAGGAACAGTGCCTTCTTCTACGAGTTCCCTCAGCGGCAGTACATAGCTGTCCGGGGAACGGAAAGTGCAACGTACATTCAGTCCTGCCATAACGCTCTGGCGCACAGCTTCTTTCATGTCCGCTGCGACATTGTGCTTCGTATAGAGATACTCCACGGCATCACTGTCGCTCACGAGGTAGCCCTTGAACCCGAATTCGTCGCGGAGCCGTTCAGTAAGCCAATAATGGCTGCCCTCTATCGGCTCGCCGTCATAGTCGTTGTATGAAACCATTGCACCGAGAAGGCCTGCGCGTGAAATGACCTCTTTCCATGGATGGATATGTATGTTCTCCACCTCATGAGGCGCCATCTGAGGGTCCACGCGTGACATGCCCTCGCGCGCACCCTTGTTGTTCGAATAAGCAGCGAAATGCTTTGCGGTCGATGCAACCTGGAAATCTGTCTGCATTCCGAGTGTCATCTGCACCCCCAGTTCGCCTACGAGATAGGGAGACTCTCCATATACTTCTTCGTAGCGGCCCCATCTCTGGTCGCGTCCCACATCGAGAATCGGCGCATAGACATTGGTATAGCCCAGAAGCCTTCCTTCGCGGCCGGTGATTCGTCCTACTTCATGTATCAATTCCCTGTCCCAGGTGTGTCCGAGGCCGAGTTGGGTGGGAAAGTTCGTCGCACGGTATGCCTCGACGCCCCGTATTCCTTCATTGGTGAAATCCACGGGGATGCCCAGTCTGGTGTCTTCGATGAAGAACCGCTGCACCTCGTTCATTGCCGCTGCATGTGTGGATGCCGGCCAGAGATAAGGCGAATACATCTCGACAGGTCTGCCCCATTGACGGAAACCGTTCAGATGCTCGTCGATCGCGCCCATGCCGTCCTTCCACAGTTTCTCCTTCCATTCAGGCGTCGGAAGCGGGTCGGCAAGCACACGTCCATAGCCGTAAAGCGTCACCATCTGACAGGTTTTCTCCTCAATCGTCATCTTCGAAAGCAAATCTTCCACTCTCGCGTCAATGTCCGCCGCCGGATCTTCATAAATATCCTTGACCCCGTTCTTGTTCAGGTCAATCCACCCCTTGTGGTATATCTTCCCGTTCATCGGCCTGAATTTGAACGCCGTGTCCGCGCCGGCGGATTCGGTGGACGGAAGGATTTTTGCTGCCCAGCCGCCACCAGGCGCCAGGTGTACGGTAATTTGTCTGTTATCTGGCACAGCAGCGGTTATATGACTGTAATCGCGTGCCGCTCTGTCAGCATTGACACCATCCTGGAAAATATCCAATGTCCAGTTGCCTTCCCCAAGAAAACTGAGGTCAAGCGTCAAATCGCGTCCGGTCCAGTCTGTCAATGATCCTATATACCAAGTCTTGCCGCTGCGGCGGGCCAAGGTTATATACTTGCCGATTTCTCCGTTTATGCCGATGCTTTCATCCCATACGGTAGGTATGGAACTTATGAATTCCGTGCACTCCTTCTCGCGCATGTAGTTTGAAGGAGAGTCGCAGAGCATGTTCAACGGAGCATCGAAAATGACATATTCCGCCAATTGACGGCATCGTGTGCCTTGACTCATGGCTTCGTCATTTACCGGACGATAATTGGCACGGGTCGCATTTCTCATTGCACCCTGAGTGTAGTCCATCGGGCCTGCTGCCATGCGGATGAACGGCGCGGTGACATCGTAAGTGACCTGATCCACAGATGGACTGCTCCATTTCATTTGCTCCAGACCATGTACCCCTTCGTAATTTACGACATTTGGCCATCTGCGGTTCAGTCCTGTCGGTTTGTAAGTCCCGTGGAAATCGATCAAAAGCCCATACCTGGCCGTCATTTCCGCAGCTCTGGAGTGGAAGTCCACGATAATCTGGTCATCCCTGTCCATATAATCGACCTTGAAGCCCTTGACCCCCATCTCTGCATAGTGCCTGCAGATATTCTCCATATCCCGGTCAAATGCCCAATAACCGGCCCACAGGATGATGCCGACCCCTTTCTCCTGTCCGTACTTGACAAGTCCGGGCATGTCTATTTCGGGAATTACCTGAAGCAGATCCGCTTTTTTCCTTACAGCCCAGCCATGGTCAAGAATCACATATTCAATGTTGTGGGCTGCTGCGAAATCAATGTAGTATTTGTAGGTCTCAGTGTTTATTCCTGCTTGGAAGTCCACTCCATAGAGATTCCACCCGTTCCACCAGTCCCATGCCACTTTCCCGGGCTTGACCCATGAAAAATCCATTCCCGGTTCCTGTGGCGGTGAAAGTTTCCACACCAGGTCATTTACAGCAAGTTGCGCATCGTCTGTACTGATTATGAATGCTCTCCAAGGGAAGACTTCGTCTCCGGAAACTTTGGCTATGAAATCCTCCCGCTCGGTCACGATTCCGTGGAGCATATGCTTGCCGCCTTGCTCTACGAACTTTGGATAAGGGGCGAAGACGCCCTTTAATTTGGTACTGCCTTCATCTCCAAGCAGATACATTCCAGGGTAATTCGTGAGGTTCGCTTCCGTGACAAGCACTTTCACTCCATTGTCCGCTTCGACAGCAAGAGGCAGAAACGCCAGCTTGTCCTTTCTCCATCCGGAAAGGTTCTGAACGGTATAGGTGTTTTCAAATGAACTGTAGAATTGACCGTCAAACTGCTTGCCGCCGAGACCGATAACGTATGGGACAAATGCTTTACGATCTGTGCCGAAATCAAATTCAGCCTGCTCGGAGATTACCTTGTACTCCTTTTTCTTGTCCAGATTGCTCTCAAACCTGTATGCAGCACCATCATCATATGCCCGGAAAACGAGTGAGAACTCATTGAACTGCAATCTGATCTGATTATAGTTGTCCCGGACCTCCGCCTTTTTGTATGCTGTCGCCGGGCATGTCTCGTCATAACTTGAGCGATTTACCTTGCGGAGTTTGTCATTCTCGCCGAAAACAATGCCGTCTGAAAGATTCATTGATATGGCAGATGGTGCGATCAGAACTTTTCCGTCTCGGGAGATTGAATATTTGATATCGCTGCCGACGGAGACATTTACGGTAATATGTCCGTCCGGGGAATTCAGACCGTAGTCGCCGTTATTGGCGGACAGTTGAGTTCCCGCAAAAAGAACAGCCGTGCAGCACAGTGCAGTTTGGATGATGCTATGGAATTTCATCGTATGGTGTGTCTAAAAATATTCCAGGGTACTATTGGTGAAAGACGGCAGCGTCAGTGACAGCTATGCGACATCCTTGGGACTCAGGCTTCTTTTCGCCTTTCACTACCAGCTTGACATTATGTTTGCCATTTTTCAGATTAAAGATATGGTAGATATAATTGCTTTTATGCTCCTGACCGCCATAGTAATAGTAGCAATCTATCGTACGGTTAAAAACGCCATCTATGTAAACATCAGCCTTTCCTCCATTGCGGACCCACTGGCCGCATATCGCGATACCGGTCCCGTCGAAATCGAAACTGAGCTCATCTCCTGCCTGGTCACTGTATATAACATTGCCATCGGTCTGCCAATCACCTTTGGTCACGCATGTGCTGTCCTCGTGAACTATGAAACGCCTGTCGAAAACAGCATTGGGAAAGGACACTTCCAGCGGCAGAGGGGTCGGTTTCTGGGACTTGAATTCTATATGGTCATCTTCCACCTTTCCGCCACAACTGATGACATTGGCCTCGATATTGGACATTGTCCTGTCAATGGCTTTCCGCAATGTGTAATCTGTAAAGATGAAGAAAGTATCCTGCATATTGTCCAGCACCGCCCGATATTCAGCAGGCAAACTGTCGTAGCCCTTCATTACGCCCAATACGCCCAGTGCCGTAGATGGATTGCAATCTGAATCGTGTCCGCAACGGGTGGAAATATCCATGGTCTTGAACACATCGCCTTCGCCGTACAACAGCCCGATGACAATGTAGGCGCCGTTCAGCTTTGCGTCAATGTTAGTGTCAATGCCAGAACAGCAAATGTCGGTATATTCCCATTTGTCCTGAATTTTCTGCCATGTCTTCTTCCAATCGGACGGATATTCTTTATAGAACGACAACACGTCCTTAATAATCTGACAGTAAGCGGATTCCGAAGGCAATGAAAGCGTGGCCTTTTCTATAACGTCATACATGTTGTCTTCCACATAAGCGGCGGAATACAATGCTGCGACGAATGCTCCTCCGTAAACGCCGTCGCCGTAGTTCATAATATGTCCTATCTTGTCTGACCACTGGTTCGCCAGTTGCGGCAGGCCCGGACACATCATGCCGATGAAATCCGCTTCTATCTGGAAATCAATGTCGTCTGCGTGCATATTGTATTCAGGACGGCCGGACATTGGCGGGAAAATGCTGTCGGTGTAATTCTTGCGTGCCTGGACATTGGCATGCCAGAGTTTGTATCCCGCATTGGCCAGAGCAGCCTGATAATCCTTTGCGTCAGCGTCCATTCCTTTGCGGTCCATCACTTCCATAAAAGACATCTGTACATAAAGGTCGTCCTCCCACCTGGCGCGCGTAATCAGTTCAGGCTTCCATGGAATAGGATCATCAATGATTTTTCCCAATGATTTGAACTCTGTCGGACCGCCGTATGCGACCCCAATCATTTTACCGGCCCATCCGCCCGCGATTTTGTCACGCAATACAGATTTGTCCAGGCGGACATCCGGCTGGCCCGCATTACAAGAAACAAGCAACGACAGGCAAACTGTCCCGATGATCGGCTTTAATAAACTTACGATTCTCATATTTTAGTGTAATTATTTCAAAAACTTGTCTGCAAAATTAATGAATTGTGTCCAGTCGTAAAGCAAGATGTCGTGGTCGCCCTTGCGCATGTGGTTGCCCATCCGGCCGACTGTTTCCGGATCTTCCACGCCAGGCTTTTCCGTGGATGTAAATCCCTCATAACCATATAGGTTGTAAACCGGTGTCGCTCCTACCAGACTTAGATACTCTCCCTTCTGGTCAGCCCAGTTGTCCTCGCTTCCGCTTGAAACATAGACCGGACGCGGAGCTATCATTGAAATCAGCTCATGCTGGTCGAACGGAAGGGCATCTTCGTTGTTGCTGTATTTTTCGAAGTTGCCGCAGAACCAATGCTGGAAAGCGTCATTCACGATGTATATGGTCTCGCCGAATTTCCTGCGTGAGATTGCGCTGCCGCAACATCCTGAGCAGTTGGATATTACCAATGCGAACCGCTGGTCGGTAGCGCCAGCCCAGAGTGCTGTCTTCCCCAGCCGCGAATGTCCCAGTACGGCGACCTTGCCAGCGTCAATGTCCTTGTCCGTTTCGAGATAGTCCAATGCGCGGGAAAGCCCCCAAGCCCAAGCCGAAATCGTGCTCCAAGACTCTCCTGTGCGCGACTTGCCTTTATCCAGAAGGCCGTGCACGCCGTTGTGGAAGCCGTCATTCCAGTCCGGATCGACATCGCCGTAGAACATTGTCAAGACCGCATATCCTTTGGACAATACATATTCATAAGGCCATCTGCGTCCCCAGTCTCCCCGATTGACAGGCTGGTACCACGCACCATAGTCCTCGATCTGGCTTTCCGTCGGCATGAGCACTTCCGGATCAGTGGTCGTAGCATAATTGCCTCTGAAATTCATTCCCATAAATGCCGGCACCGGGCCTTTTGCATCATTTGGAATATACATCAGGACAGTCATGTAGCGGCTCTCGTCTTCAGTAAAATATACAGCCACCTGGCGGCGCGTCGCTTTCCCGCCGAATGCGTCATGGCTCTCTTCCAGGACCTTGAAATGCAGTCCCGCAGGTTTCCCCGGCTCATATCCGTACATTTCCCGACGTAGCATATCCATGATTTCAGGGCGACGCTTCTGCTCCCAGTCTTTCACGGACTTTACACTCTTGCCGTTATTTTTCACAAGCGGGTCAGGAAGTTCATATTTCGGAACAGCAGCCTCGTCATAATTCACTTTATACGAAGTAAGACGACGTCTGACCGTCACCGTTTCGCCCTTTTTCATGTATATCTCCAGAATGCCGTCTCCACACGCCTTCCATTGCGGTGTCTGTCCGTCATCTCCGGTAACCCTGAGCATCATCTCGGTAATGCCGGTATGGATGCGGCATATGCCTCCTTTCTCACTTGACACGGTGACGGACGCCGTATTCCCGTTTTTGCGCTCTGCTGAAATCAGGAATGCCCCACGTGCACGCATGTTCTTGAAACTCACGTCATTCCAAGACGAAGGACAGCCGTGGAAAACTCTGATACAGTCACCCCAGTCCTGAAGATACATCTCTTCCAATGAACACATCGCCGAGAACGGAGTCTCGATAACCGGTCCCGACTCATTGTAAAGCGTATTCGGACGCAGCCATCCTGCGAAAAATTTCTTCATGCAGGCCAATGCCCCGTCACCTTCGCCTGCTGTCGCCAGCATTGCTGCTTTGCCGGTCAATGAATAGCCGGTGTTTCCCTGCCAACGGTTCATTGACAGTCGCATACGGCTCTCATCTTCAGGATTTTCCCAATCCAGAAGATGATACGGGTAAATCATGAAAAGATGGGACCAATGCCTGTGGGTAGTGTCCCTGAACTCGAATTTGTCGCTGACCTTGAAACCAGTTTCCTCGTCGTACCCGAATGCGGGCAGATTGGCAAGGAAGTCTTTCCATTTCGGGAGCATCGGATCATTGAGCCTGTATTTCTCGTCAATGCTTATGAGCGTGGAGAGGCCCCAACGCAGATTTGCAAGGTCGTAATTGGAATTGGAACCGATTTCTCCAAGTTCGCCCTCTCCATATTCAGGCGATGCAGTGGATGGGAGTGAATAGGTTCCGTCCGGGTTGGTAATCCTGATACGGAAAAAGATGTTTACAGCCGATTTCAGCAATGGAAAAAGACGTTCTTTCATCTGGAAATCATCACGATAGGCCTCGCACATCTGCCAATAATAGAATAGCGTCCAGATGAGATTTCCTACTTCGTATTGATTTCTTTGAGCCAATGCCGGACTGAGTGCCGCGTGCATGTCGTAGCTTGAAGCCCTCGGCATTACCATACAGTCTTTCCAGTTTTCCTGTCCCGGGATGTCGGTGACATTGCGTGTTAGATTCTCACGGTTTTTCCAGAATGAATCCCATAGAGGCTGTTCCAGCTGGCCGAGATTTGCCTTCGTAAGCCAGCTGTATGTGAGCTGTATGTTAAGATTCATCCAGATTGCAGGCCAAGGAGTGTCGCAGGTCGGCCATACGCCCTGCAGATCGACTATCGGTTTCCCCGGTCGTGCCGTAGATGCGAATTTATAGTATTGGAACCACCAGAAACGCTCAATGTTCTTGTCCGGGAATGTCAGGAATGCAGCATTTCGGTAGAAATTATGCCACCATGCAACATGCTGGGAATCAAGCTTTTCTTTGGCGACGGAAAAGGCGTTTCTGATGATAGCCTTAGCCTCGGACTCTGCTTTTGCAAGTATGTCAGCCTGGGTTACGGTCGCAATCGTCCTTGTGTCAGCGCCGTTTCTGACTGTCTTCCAAGCTACGACATACCATCTTGCAATGTCGGTAAACGTGGTATCCTTAGCCAGTGCCTGAATGCTGAAGCTGACATCGCCGTCTTTATGGAAATACGAATCTGGATTGGATTTGCCTTCGGCATTGACATACCCCTTTGGAGCATTTGCCGAATTGAAGACGTACCGCGGGCTGATTGCTTTCTGCGGTATGAAATCAAGTTTCCAGCCTGCCTCATCACCTTCTGCATGGGTGTCGAAGATGATACAATCACGTTCTGAATGCACGTATGTACGGAAATCAAGTCTCCCGGCATTGGTTTTCAATGCTCCGGATGTGACGGCATCGTAAATTGAAAGGCGCATTTTTTCGTCATGCACCTGACCGACTGTGGAAAAAGTGAAATAGCCCATCGGCAGACGGCCGGAATTGAAGACATTGAACGGCTCCCGTGCTTCCGTGACGTCGCTGCGCCCGACATTGAGCCGATACACGCCATCGGTGAGTTTGTACAAGTTGGTCCCGAGCAATCCGTTGCCCATCAATGCTCCCGAGTAATAGCCGTCAGTGCGGCCCCAATGACGTTTCCCGAAAGCGCCTTCCTGAAAGACCGGGTCCGCCGTGATGTCATTGTCCCACAGCATATCATATTGCCCGAGAAATTCTTTCCAGTCGATACTGTTCTCTGCCGAAAACGACGGCACCGGCAGCAGTGTTGTCGCCAGTGTCATCGTGATTATGACTATCCACTTTTTCATACCTTATTTTCCTGACTCAAAAGGCTTGTCGTCCACAACTATAATCGTAACTTCTTTTACTGCCGAGGTATGTCCCTGGTAATTGTCATTCACGCCGTAAAATACAGCTTTATAAGTACCAGGCTTGTCATAAACGTGATCATACGTGAGGATTGGGCTCAACAGACTCTTGATCTGCACGCCTTTGTCTTTCGATACTGAATTGAGCGGCATCGGGTCGGAGATGCACCAGACATCCAGTTCCCAGTCAAGTCCCGGATAATTGGACGCGGCTCCTTCGAAATTGATTTCCCACTCAGGATTACCGAAATGGCACGTTCCGATGGAGGTGGTGTCGCCTCTCATTTTAGGATTGGTTCCCAGGTGCGGATGGTCCTGCTCATTCATTGTCACCACAGTGAACGGAATTTCCGCGAATGTGGTTTTCCTCTGCTCAGCAACGCCATAATCCATTGTAATGCTGCCCTTTACGTGGTATGTTCTCTGGCTTCTCGTCCAGTTTATGGTCCAAGGCTTCCAATGGAATGCCAGACAGAAATTGTCGGCGTATTCGCTCAAATCGTCTGTGCTGTAGCCGTATTTCCACTCGTTCTGTATGGACTCGCAGTTAAGGTCATTCCAGACTTGCTTCCACGGTTTGCTCTGGTCTTCTTCCGTCAGAGGGAATTGGCCTTCATCTATCATTTTCTGGATTTCTTTCCTCTGCTCGTAGCCGTCTTCGCTGGAAAAGCCCTTGAAATCCTTGGACAGATATACCCTGAAGCCATATTCAGATGTCGCTTTAATGGCTCCGGTACCCCAAAGAGGCTGGAATTTCATATCCAAAGACAAGTTTCTGATATCCTCAGACGGAATCGATGTCCTGTCCCGTTTGTCGTACTCATGACCGACCTCCCCACTGAAGAACGTGATGTAGTCAGCATCTCCGCTGAAACGGAAACGGACAATCTCCCCTGGCCTATATACATTGTCTCCATCCAGCATGACATCGAAATCTACCGGGAGGGAGATATTCTGCTGTTGGCAGGATGTCAGCAATAAAAGTATGGAGGCAAATGCCGAAATATAAATGTTCTTTCTCATATCTCTTTTTATTATTCGCATTGGACTACCATTGTGGATTCTGCTTCATTTCTGTATTTACCGCCAGTTCAATGGATGGTATCGGAAGGTAATTGTTTCTTTCGCTCATTCTGCTTGTAAGCGTGATGAAGTTTCTTGCAGAACCGAATCCGGACCACTTTGAGTTGGACAATGCCATCTCACGTACCTCCAACATTGACTTGTAATATATGCCCCAACGAATCAGGTCGTGTTTGCGAAGTCCCTCGAAGCAAAGTTCGCGGGCACGCTCGTTTCTTACGAACTGCTGGAATTTCTCGTATGTATTGTACTTCGAATACGACGGTGTCTGCACGCCGGCACGTTCCCTCAATGGCAGAATCATATTATAAAGATCTTCCGTAGGTTTGTGATCGCGTTCATTGACAGCTTCTACATACATGAGAATCACGTCTGAATATCGCAGAAGCGGAACGTTTACACCAGTCCAGATGCTCTTGAAATTCTTCAGTCCTTCATACTGGATCTCCCTGCGGAATTTGCCGATATTGCGCCCGCCAGGGTAGTAGGCCTGGTTCACGTTGGTATTCTGTTCTGAAGGATTGGTCGAACTGTAATAAGGCGTACGGTCCACTGCCGCGATGAGTTTACGCTTGTCGGAAGGATCTCCACCATAAGGATAGAGCACCGAAATGTCTCTGCTGCCTTCATAGTTGAAACTTGGAATGCTCCATTCCTGACGTTTGTCCGTAATTATAGACAAACCTCTTTCATAAGGAGTACGGTCATCTTCCATGTACAGTTCCCACAACTTGTAGGTGTTGCCGAACAATCCGTTCGACCAGTTTACTTTGTGGCTTGCATAGTCAGTATCGCCAGAAGCGCATCTCAGTCCATTGAGCTCACCCCAGCGGCTGTTTCCGAAATACATCGAGGAAGAGCGGTCTCCATAGAAATCGACTTCCCACATTGACTCATGATACTCCTTGTCATATTTGTCAGCCACATAGTTTATGAAAATCTGCGAATAGTCCGGATTCAGACTGTGAAGACCGCTGTCAATCACTGCTTTGCAATGTTCTGCAGCCTTTTCGTAATATGTGTGTTTCTCTTCGTCGGTAACGCCGGATACAGCTTCACCTGCCATGTAGAGATAAATTCTTCCGAGTATTCCGTGCACTGTGGTACGAGTGACATCGGAAGGAGCGTGGTCAAAACTTTCCGTAATGACAGGAAGGACTTCCTCCATCTCTGATACCACCCATTTCATGACCTCGTGTTGCGGGGTAGGTGCGATCTTGACATCTTTATAAGACGCAGTAGCGGTCGTCTTCAGCGGTACATCCAGCCAGTTTTGTGCAAGGATGAAATGATAGTATGCACGAAGGAATCTCGCCTGGGCGCACATTGAACCGTCAGGATCCAGATCAGTACCTGAAATTTTTTCAAGAAACGCGTTGGCATTCCCGATGCCTTTGTACAGCCATATCCACGGATTTGAAACGGATGCTGAATTGGCGTTAAGCTCGAATGAGGCACCATACATGTCGGAGTTGGTTGATGACATATACATTGAAATGTCTGTATTGTAGCCAAGGTCGAGAATAAGTGTACACCCGTAGAGCTGCCAGCTGTTCATTACTCCATACACCGCATTGAGACCAAGCTGTGCCTGCTCTGAACTTGTGTAAAACTGGTCTTCTGTGATGATGTTCGGCTCGCGGTCGAGAAGATCGCATGAACTGAAAGCAGCTGAAAGCCCCAGAACCGTGCCGACTAATAGTATTTTATATGATTTCATACTTACAAATCGCTAAAATGAAAATGAAATGCCGCCAGTCAGAGAACGTGCCCTCGGGTAGGCTGACCAGTCAAATCCTGGAGTTAGCACGCTGTTCCTGGTCGAAACTTCCGGATCCGGGCCGGAGTAATTCGTGAATGTGAAGAGGTTTTCTGCTGTCAGATATACTCTGAGAGACTGCACCTTCATCTTACGCATCCATTTTGACGGGAAAGTATATCCTACTGTCACGGTCTTTATTCTCAGGAAGGAACCGTCTTCTACAACTCTTGACGAATAGAACTCCATTCCAGTCGCGCCGGACCTCGGAACATCACTGTCAGGATTACGCTCGAGACTCCATGCTTTGCGCATTGTACCGAACTGATTCAACTGCGTTCCGTCATAATACTCGAAGAGGAGCCTGTTGGCATTGAGAAGGTCATTTCCATAACTCCAGTTCATGAATATGCTCAAATCGATGCCATAGAAATTGAATGTGTTGTTCCAGCCTCCGGTATGAAGCGGCTGCCCGATACCGATAACAGTTCTATCAGAATCATTGATGATTCCATCGCCATTCACATCTTCGTATTTAGGGTCGCCAGGGCGGATATTCTCGCGGACACCGAAATAAGGAATACCGTCCTTGAGAAGCGTTCCGTTGGTAAACTCATCATATTTGTATGTTCCCACATAACGATAGCCATACATGAGGCCTGTCGGCATGCCCACCTTCGTCACATACGGGGTCTGTGAGCTGTAGCGGGAATTCCAGTCGATTGTCGATATGAGCGTTGTCTGATTGTTGGCAAGCGCCGTGACAGTATTGTTGTTCATACCGAAATTCAATGTCGATGTCCAGGTAAAGTTCTTCGTCTGGACAGGTATTGCAGTGATTGACAGTTCAATACCGCGGTTGCGCATTGATCCTACATTAATCATTGCACTTTCATATCCGGAAGAAGCCGGCATTGTCGCCTGAAGAAGAAGGTCATAAGTGTTCTTCTGATAGATATCTGCCGTCAATGAAATCCTGTTGTGGAGGAATGCAAGGTCGAGTCCGATATCCGTCTGTGCTGTGGTTTCCCAACCGAGGAACGGATTCTCCATATTCTCTCTGAAATAGCCTGATACGGTCTTTCCGTCACGGACATAGTCAAGGCTGTTGTAGCCCGGACTTGTCACGAAACGTGAATAGTAATCGTAAGGCGTCTGTGTCCTGTTGTTACCTGTCATTCCCCAGGATGCACGGATTTTACCTGTATTGAACCAGCCGCTGTTCTGTGCCCAATCTTCGTTTGAAAATGACCAGGCTATGGAACCGGAAGGGAATACACCCCAACGGTTACCGCTCGGGAATTTGGAGGAGCCATCGGCACGCAAGGATGCGGTCACATAATACTTGTGAGCATAATTGTAGTTCAACCTCGCAAGTCCGGAAAGGAGCAGCCAATCCCGCTTATATGGGGTAACGGCCTGATATTCACCGGTATTGAGTCCCTCAACACCCAAGAGTTCCGACTGCACATGATTTGCTTCTACCCCCGTAAATCTGGAAGTCTCCCCTTGCACGGTAAATCCGACAAGCGCCTGAAAATTATGGTCAATGCCGAAAACCGTATCATAGTTGAGAGTATTCTCGTTCAGCCAACTCGTAACATCCGTGTTGTAGATAAATCCATTAGGACCTTTCCCGAGAGGAGAAGCCGGATGTCCGGTCATTGTCTGGGAATTGTTGAACGACTCATTTCTGGTCCTTGACTGGTTGTATCCTCCAGTCACCCGGGATCTCAATCCTTTGATGATATCCCAGTTGAGCGCGACATTGCTGTTCAGATAGTTGCGGATGACCTTCCTGTACGAATTCTTCACGTTTGCCATAGGGTTGAAACGGAAATCGTTAGGGTTGGAAACCTCTTCATCTACCAGCTGATTGATGAACGATTCGCCGACAACTCCATCGCGAAGTGGTTTCAGAGGACGGAAGCCCCATACTGAATAGAGGAAATATGTACTTGCCGTGGAATTTGAATTACTGGTCGCGGGCTGAATACCGTTCGTATTGGCCTGAGAGTAGTTGGCACTGAAATCCACAGTAACCTTCTCCCCTACCTTCTGGCTGAGTTTGATGCTTCCCGAATAACGGTTGAAATTGCTCTTCACGAGAATTCCGTTCTGATCGAGCGCACTGAAACTTACATTGTAACTGGTTCCTGTCTTGGAATTGCCGCCGCTTAGCGAAATGTTATAGTTCTGGCTCAACGCATTGCGGTAAACATAGTCCTGCCAATCCACATAAGGTACTGAAGCATAATCTTCAAGAGAGAAATACCGGCTGTCAGGTGTTCCGTCTTCCAGATAATTCGTGAAATAATTGGTGTGCGACGAACTTCTGTTCATGTAATATTCGTCATCCAGGCGGACGTAGTCATAACCGTTCAGCAGATCCACCTTGTTCGCTATCTTGGAACCGGTCCAGGATGCGGAGAAGTTCACGGTCGGTTTGCCTTGAGAGCCTTTCTTCGTCGTGATGAGAATGACACCATTGGCGCCGCGGGCACCGTAAATGGCTGATGCAGAAGCATCTTTAAGGACATCAATACTTTCGATATCTGCCGGACTTATTGAGCTTGCAAATGAACTCTCCGTCGGGAATCCGTCAATTACATAAAGAGGTGCGGATGACTGTGTCAATGAGTTGTTTCCACGGATGATGATATTGGCCTCAGAGCCGACTGAACCATCGGAGGTGGAAACTACCACTCCAGCGACTCTACCGGCGAGTGCCTGGTCGAAGTTCATCGGAGTTGATTTGGAAATGTCATCCATATTTACTTTTCCCACAGAGCCCGTAAGGTCACGTCTTGCCACAGAACCATATCCCACACTGACGACCTCGGAGGCCGCAAGAGTTTCATACGATTCTTTCATCATGAAGTCAATCTTGGTGCGTCCTGAAACCTTCTCCTTGATTTCGGCATAACCTAGACAGGAAACTATCAATGTCGCGTCCGGATCGACCATAATCGTATATCCGCCGTCGGGACCGGTCAAGATGCCGTTCGACATTTTCCCGTCCTGATAGACCGTAGCCCCTGGTAGAGGGCCGGAAGCGTCTGAGACGTTTCCTTTCACGGTCACCTTCCCCGCCTGTCCCCACATTGAGACAGGAAGGAGAATGATGATCAATATAATGGTTATAAACTTGTTTATTTTCATAACATAGTTTTATTTTCTCTGTGCACCATAGGCCTTGTATTCATCCGTCGTCACGAAATAGCCGTTCTCCACATTCTCGACAGCGAACGGGTTTTTCCAGGATGCTATCTCGCTCCATCCGCCAGCTTCCCATGTAATGAGATTGATCATTCCTTTTGTCCATTCGGAAGTGACGCCGTCCGTGACAGTACAAAGCTCCGCGATGTTCACAAGGTTGCCGAGAGTGTTTGTCATTGCTGCCGCGGCTACACCAGTTCCGATACCACCGTCAGCTGTCTTAAGAACTGCCAGCCATGTCAGATGAGGCTTTGTGGAAACAGACTTTGAGTCCGGATTGGTGTCATATACGATATTGCCGCTCAAAGAGATGTCATCTAAAGCAGAAGCTACAATCATAGCTCGGTCTCTGCCTTTTGAGGCCAAGCCGTTGTTTACATTATAGAATGTATTGTTCTCTACTACAATGCTATTGAACTTGGTGTATTTCCCGCTATATTGACTCGCGACAAGATGGAACTCTTTCTTGTCGCCCTTGCTCCAGAACACATTATTCTTTATCGTGACATTACCGAGCTCTGCACCACCCGCATGAGTGTTGACAAGGAGCGGCTGGGCAGTATTGTCGGAAGCCCAATTCACACAAACGTCACAGTCTGTTATCTCTATACCTGCCATCTTGCCGGAAGTGCTTCCATCATTGTTGAAACGCTGAAGGACAGGATATTTCAAATCCACATAGCAATCATCAAGTATCATTCTGCCCATCTCAGTGTTGCTGTAGATGAACTTGCCTCCGGTCATACCGTCAACCAGCTTGACACTGACATTCTTAAACGCCAAGTCAACACCGTTCACGGCAATCTGCTCCCGGATCTCCACGACAGGACGTGTTCCCGGAATATTGCCGAGAACCACCACCGGCTTGTTGTATCCGGCATTCTTAAAGAATGCTGTAGAGCCCTCATCGACGAAAATGGCACCAAAGGTTCCGTCATTAAACCATCCGCCCCAAATCTGCTGCGTCTTGTTTCCGGTAATCAGCGTAGCCTTGCCGTTCTTCGCCTTGCTGTAGGTCTGTGATCCGATCTTTATCTCGGCTCCGGCCTCCCAGGCCTCGTAGTATGAGGTAATGGCAGCAGTCGTAAATTCTATCTTTGCAATCTTTCCGACCTTGGCATCCTTGACAGGAAGAACATAGAAAACGTATCCTGTCTCAGGCTCGGTGGACAGGACAACCTCTCTAGAGGTACCTGCCGTAGCCGCTTTCATTTCCTCGACGGAAGGAGCAGACTCTGAAGCCTTCTTCAGCATCCAGTACCATGCGCTCTGATTCTGCACGGTGACATTGACCTTAGCGCTGAAGGCTTTCACTTCGCCCATGGCGAGCATCGCAAACGGGTCAGTTGCGCTTGCGGTTTCATCAAGTTCGGTAAGGACTTTGGCGATGGTAACATATCCTGCAGTCGAAACGGCGATCACGGAAATATCGGTCTTGGAATCTGCTACAACAGCCTTTGTCACAGGTGTATGAGGAGATGTCAGAGTGATTTGACTTTCACTTAGACTTACTTCCCAGCCCTGCGGAGCGACAACGGTTGCTGCACTGATTCCGTTCCTGGTCACGTTATAACTGCGAGTCTGGCCGAGAACGAAATTCTGTACTCCTGCCGCATCTATCTTGAACAGGAATCCGGCAGCCACAGGTGCGGCAAAACGAGCGGCAGACCTGGTCGTGAGGCTGAACTCTTTTTCAGAATGCTCAATGCCGGTGAAATAGTCCTCGCCCTCAGTTGAGACGGCTTTGTCGAGAATCATTTCATTGTCGGCAGCACTTACAGTCCATTTTCCTGCAGCGTTTATCGAAAAGACAGGACGCATATCCTTGTCGCTGCCGTCCGTAACCGCAGTTTTGTCAATGAACCATTTCCCGTCATTGAACTCAACAACAGGGGCGTTGGAATATATCTGATTGTCTATCTTCAATTCGGTTCCATTTGCGAGAAGTATGTTATAGACACTCCCCGATTCGCTGACCGAATTTATGACCTGGCCTTGAGCCACCGCCTGCATTGCCGCGACGTTTGAATTGAGCTTCGAGACTTCAGCAGAGAAGTCCTGCGGTTCTGAGACCTCCGTAAGTGCCCGTGTACAAGAAATCATTGACACAGAGGCTACAGTTATGGACAATATTGTGTTTATTAGTTTCATTGCTATTTAATTTTAGAAATCTTGATCCAGTCTATATCAAATTGGGCATTGAATCCCTCTGTTGCAGGAACTTTCGCCTTGTCATTCTCGCCTCCTACAAAAGAACCGCCTACGGCGATGTCGAAAATCGCGAAATAGTTATGGTCAATGAAAGTGTAATTATTGAAATAATTGGCTTTCGGATAGATCGTGTTCCCGGCAGAGTTTACAGTAGATTCTGCGGCATATTTGTATCCCCGGTCCGAAGTACTGTGTTTGATATTGGCATACCTGTGGACCTGCACATCATCCACATACCAAGTTATCGCCTCATCAGTGACTTCCACTGAATAGGTGTGGTAGCCGGTCGGGGCATCAAGAGAAACTTTTGCGCTCTGCGGCTGGTCCTGTCCCGGCCTCCATCCGTCGTAGCGTTTGGATGGAGTGTTTAACGTATATTGGTTATGACAAGTATATTGGGCCATCGAAGCGAAAGTGGCATCCGAATAATGATCCCCAGCTTCCATAATATCGATCTCGCCATCCTGATATCCGGTAGTAGGGACTGTCCATATAGCACACCAGAACCCGGTTGCCCTGCGGCTCATCGATGCACGGCAATCAACTCTGAACGGGGTCTCATAATCCAGTTTGTCCTTGCCAGTAACAGCGCCTGTCTTATAAGTTCCGCCTTCATAGACGGCTTTCAGCTGGAGCTTGCCGTCAGCAACGGTAGATTGTGCGGCATCTCCGGTCTGGAACCAGTTCCAAAGCGTCGCGTGTCCGTCATTGTAGCGCCTCCAATAGCGGTCGTCAATGTCCGTACCGTCAAAATCATCGAACAGGATAAGAGACGGGTCATATTTGAATTTGAATGTATATATCTCCGCTTTTGCACCTTCAGCATAAGCCAACAACTGAATTTCATAAACGCCTGCCTCTGAGTCTGTTGAAGGAGCCACAACGAGAGCATTGTTCTCAAGCCTTGCATTCCATCCTTCAGGAAGGGATGTAAACGCTGCATTGGAAACGCCTGATACTGTCGCAGGAAACAGGTTTTCTCTTCCACCATAGACGTAGGTTTCGCCTTCAGTATAGTACTTGGAATCAAGTACAATGTCTGTTCCGGATTTCTGGACAGTCACACCCAAATCGTAAATCGTATTCCGCTTGAATTCCTTTTCTTTGGTGGAGTAGCGGAAATATACCCTTCCGTCAGTTCCTATGAGTTCTGCACAGATACCGTTCAAGACTGTCACAGGCGCAGTTGCGATATAATAATCTCCAGGAGTAAGGACAGCTCCGTCTTTACCGCTGAGCACTACCTTGGCTACAGCACCATCTCCTGCAGTTATCGCTGGTATCTGTTCATTGAAAGCAACCGTGCAGATTCCCGCGATTTTCTCATCCTCATTGTTTGAGGAAAGGCGGATCTGGGCGATTTCCGCGCCAAATGCATCCGGAATTGTCACCTTAAATAGCGCGTGCGCATTCTTGAAAACGAAGGCCTCCTTATAGTCAGAGCCTTGTGCGACAGCAACTGCTGCTGCAGGATCAAACGAAGAAAGCACGGCAGTCTGTTCTGCAGGAATGCTCAATGAAACTGAATTTGAAGTCAGTTTGGAATCCCCAACAGCAGAATACGGATAGACAAGGAAATAATTCCCGGTTACATCCAATGCAGTTTCTCCCTCATGAAGAGAGAATTTGGACAATGTTCCGTTTTCCGTAGCGATGAACTTCTTAGGAGCGTCGCTTTCTTTCTGATACACAGCCACTTGGTCTCCTATTGTCCATTTTGCCATATTGGCATCAAGAGTAGATTTGACGAAACATTCCCTCGAAAGGGACAGATTCCGTCCTTCTTCACGAGTATCCGGATTCGGCACGTCAACATTAGCCTGCTTTGCACACGAGACTACAGCAAGCAACAATGCCGTGACTGACGAAATATGTTTAAGTAGTGTCATAATTATTCCCAATCGAATAGTTCTGAATCATATTGTTCCGGACTGTCGGCGTGAACTTCTTCTCCTGAGGAGCAGAAGCCTGATCCGCCTAAATCAATCTCCAAATAGTCCAGTTTCGGAGATTCGTAATACTTGTTCCCAGTCATAGTCCATGTGTTGAATTAACGTTGAACACCATAACTCTTATATTCCGGTAGAGTCTCAAATACTCCGGTTTCAGTATTTTCAGACTTGAACGGATTTGTCCATGATTCGATGACCTGTCTGCCGGTGCCCTGCCATTTTATCAGGCTGGTAAGTCCAAGTCCCCAGTCAACGCCGTCTTTCTCTCCTGTCAGAATCGAGCAGTATTCTGCATAGTCGATGAGGTTTGAAGTGGAATTTGTCGTTACGGCTTTCAGTCCGGCGAGCGTCATCTTGTCTGCATACAGCCAAGTGAAGTGCGCCCGTGATGCTACTGTCTTTGAATCTGGCTTGCTGTCGTAAGCGATATTGCCGCTCATTGAGAAACTGTTGACGGTCGATGTCACTATCAACGCCTTCTTTCTTGTCTCAGACGCCAATTCGCCGTTATGTACATTGTAGAATGTGTTCTGCTCAAGCACGACATCATTGAACTTGGTATCTTTTACCCACGGACCTGCGCAGATGTGGAACTCCTTTTTGCCCTCTTTGCTCCAGAAGACATTGTTCTTGACAGTAAGATCTCCGCATTCTGCTCCGCCGGCGTGGGTATTGAGAAGGAATGCCGCGGTCTTGCTGAATGCAATGTTGTCACTGGCCCAGTTTACGCATACATCGCAGTCGATGATGTCTATTCCTTCCATCGTGCCTACTGATGTGCCGCCGGTATTGAACCTCGTCAAAAGAGGATACCTCAAGTCCAATCCGCAGTCTTCGAGCACCATCTTGCCCATAAGGGTATTGGTATAGATGACCTTACCGATTCCGTCATTCATTTTTATATTGACATTCTTGCATGCGAAATCGACTCCGGTTCCCTCAACGCCAAACTGCGCTTTGACCGTCACTGTTGGACGTGTACCTGGAACGTTTCCGAAGATTACCACAGATTTCTTGTATCCTGTATTATTGATGACCGCGCTTGCTCCTTCGTCCAGGAACACTGCTCCGAAGGTTCCGTCATTGAACCATGCGCCCCATATTACCTGGTCAGCATTCTTGACAAGAGTTCCCTTGCCGTTCTTCGCCTTGCTGTAAGTACGTGAGCCTATTTTCAACTCAGCGCCTGCCTCCCATGCCTCGTAAAGATTGGAATAATCAGCTGTTGTCGCCTTGAATGCGGCAATCGGACCATTGTTCACGTCGCCACATGGAAGTACGTACATTAATATTCCGTCTGTCCCATAAGGCCTTCTACAGTCACCACAGCGTCCGTCCCCTTAGTACCGTCAGATATAAGTTCGCTTACACTTGGTGCAGCTTCACCGCTCTTGCGTACCATCCAGTACCATGAAGCTGCGTTTTCTGTCGTCACATTGAACTTGAGAGTGCTTACTGTCGCTTCTACCAGAGCCACGCTCGCTGCCGGATCATAGACTGAAACTGAGCCATCTACCTTCACGCGCACCTTTGCAATGGCGATATGACCGGCTTCCGAGATTGCTACGACTGAGACATCTGTTCGAGTGTCAGCAAGTGCTGCCTTCGTTTCCACATCTGAAGGAGCCTGGATAGACAGGACCGAGCTTGTAAGGTATGCCTCCCAGCCCTTAGGAGCCGTGATGATGGTAGATGCTATTCCCTTCTGCTCGACGGAGAATGTCTTTTTCTCGCCTTTACGGAAGATTTCTTCGTCAGAAACGCCGTTGATTTTGCAGAGGAAGCCTCCTACAACAGGAACCTTGTACTGCTCTCCGTTCTTGAGAGTGAGGACAAGTGACTCGTTGTCATATTCCACTCCTGCAAAATATGAGTCTTCCGTGCTGCTTCCGGCAACTGCCTTTACCTTCTCACCCTTTACATCGAGAACCGGCGCAAAGCTTTCTCCCCCATTGTAACTTACTGTCCAGTAGCCATCTTCACTGACTCCGAACATTGGTGTAACACCATTTTGTCCGACAGCGACAATTTTCTGGCCTTCATCATCTGTCAGATAAATCGCACCCTTTCCGTCCTGATAGTCCACCATCCAGAAACCATCTTTATCGACCGACATGACTGGGGCTTTTCCGACGCCGACATTTCCCTGATTGAGCGTTATGGTCTGCCCATTGGAAAGATTGAGAATATATGCCCCGTCTTTCTCTTCTACACTGTTGATAGCCTGGCCTGATGCAATAGCCTGGAGTGCCTTGATGTTGCCATTGATTGTCTCCGCCACTTTCTCCAGGGCGGCAACTCTATTTTCTATTTTGTCAACACGTTCTTCAAGATCGTCAATGTTCCCACAAGCGGCCATTGCCAAAACTGAAGCGGCTATAGTCAATAATTTGTGTTTTGTTTTCATTATCGTAATGTTTAGTGTTACAGCTGTTTAACTTTTATCCAGTCGATATCGAACTGTCCCGGAAATTCTTCTCTCTTGACAATGCCTCCGACAAATTGTCCGCCTACGGCAATATCGAGAAGAGTATTGTAATCCTGTTCCATAAATGTCCAGTTCAGGAAATACCATTCCTTCTCCTGCGGCTTCAACTGCGAATAGAGAGGGTCCTCCGCAGTATGCACAAAATGCTTGTACACGTGGACAGGAGTATCATTGACATACCAGACTATCTGGTCGTCAGTAATTTCGACTGAAAACACATTGAATACGCCAGGCGTCATCGCATCCTGGGCGATTCCTTGATTATAATTCGACACTGTCTCACCGGCTTCGTTCACATAGGTCTCCTTCTTCTGGTTTACAGCTGCGGTGTTCAATGTGTACTGCGTATGACAAGTGTGGTATGTGGTCGTTCCGAAATTCAGTTTTTCGCAAACATCTATCTCACCATACAGGTAACCAGCATCAGGAGCTGCCCAGATTGCATACCATATACCTGTGCCCATCTGCGTGAAACGAGCCCGGCAGTCCAGACGGAATGGCGGCTTGTATGTGAGTTTGTCTTTTGTCCAGATCGCTCCGGTCTTGTATGAATCACCGTCAACGTGGGCATACAGTTTGAGAAGTCCGTCCTCCACAACAGACTGTGCAGGATCTCCTTTCTGATAAGTATTCCAGTCAGACGTCACACTACCGCTCTTATAGCGCACCCACCAACGGTAGTCGATATCATCTCCGATAAAGTCGTCGAAAAGAATCAGGTCCTTCTCATATTTGAATTTGAACTTGAATGTTTTGGCCTCGCCTGAAAGAGTCGATGCCAGAAGATTGACAGTATATTCCCCCGTAACTCCGTCCTTAGGAGCCTCCACCACCAACTTGTCCTTTTCCATCCGGAAGTTCCAGCCGTCAGGCACATTGAGGAATGTCATTTCTCCTATACCCTTTATTTCTGCAGGAAATTCATTCAGACGGTCACCATAAACCCAGGCTCCATCCTCTTCATCATAGTATTTCAAGTCAATGGAGGCCTCTGACGACAGAGGAATGGAGAATGTCTCACCGGTTACCAGCGTGATGTCCATATTCCCGGTTTCCTTGTTGTGGGCAACCCTGTCGAAGAAACAATACGATGCCGGAGCTAGAGACTTGCCGTCCACGGCGCTGATCGGATCACCCTTGGCATCTACAACTCTCTGCCAAGTTTTACCGGCATCAAGCGAAATCTGCCAGAAGCCATACTTGTCAATGCTGACAACAGGAGATTTTCCATCTGCGCTCCACGGACTAGCCGCTCCTTTGATCTCGGAAAACGTCTCGCCGCCATCGAAGGACACGACCCATTTCCCAGATTCATCCACTCCTATCATCGGGGCAATGCCTTCCATATTTTTACCGAAAGTAATGCTGACAGTGCTGCCGTCAGAGAGTTTCAGGTCATAGCCTACGACATTGCCATTCTCTTTTCGTTCATCATATTGAAGTATCAGCAGATTCTCCTTGTAGAGCTTGTTCAACGCAGTGGCATTGTCATTTATCTCTCCGTAAACAGATTCCAATGCGCTGATCCTCTCTTCCAAAGACGAAATCCTCTGCTCCAGGTTCTCACTCGAGCAGGCTTGGAGCAAAAAAGTGAGAATCAATGGAATCACAAAGCAATATCTCTTCATATTGTTGATTATTAGTTCATTAAAATATCTTGTCACTTGGATTTTCCGCAAGAAGTAGCAGGCTTGTCATATTTCCCGTCGAACACGTCTTTCACAGCTTCAAGGAAACGGAACCCCCAATAACGGTCCGGGAGCAGGTAACTGCCCTCGACATATTCGTTCCACGCATTGAGCATCACGAACTTAGGCTGTGTATCAGCATGATCGTCAGCCCATTCCTTTGCAGTCTGCAGGAAAGACGCGAATGCTTCAGGAGAATGGTTATACCGTGTAATGTCCTTTTCGCCTTTCGCCGGATAACGAGGAGTGTCGTCCCAGCCGACTGATGCAGTAGGAAACAGAGGAATTCCGAATTCCTTATACCAGCGCTCCCTGAATCCGATGGCCTTCATTCCGTGACGGATATAGTCCGGCTCCAGTCCGCCCATATTGTAGGCTGCCGTAGAAGAAATGCCAAACCTCTTGATCTGGTCCTTGATACGCTGGGTTTCCTCTTTTCCGCGAGGCCAGATTCCGCCGCACAGTTGAATATGCACATCCGGGAAGCCTGCTTCTTTTACCTTCCCATGGAAATAATCCATAGCCTTTCCAGCTTCTTCCAATGAACCAAAGCTTTCCATGAAATAATCCAGGCTCCAGATGCTGAATACCGGACAGCCGTCTATCTTCACATAGTTCGGACGATGGAAATACTGACTGATAACCCTGTCCACGATTATTTTCCATTGATCCCAATCGATTCTCGGATCAAAGGTCAATGTTTCAGTGTCTGAGTTGATATACGGATTCCAGTAGTTCGTCACCTCATGATTGGCATACATTATATAGAAGTTCATCTTTTCGTTGGACGGAGCCTTCAGGAAGCCGTTGTCCAGCGCCTCTTCGAGGAACGGATACTTGTGGAACCAGTACCAGTCATATATGAAGGTATTCACTCCGTATTTGAGAGCAGTGTTTATCCACTTCTCCACCACTTCCGGATCATCATCCTGGTCACCTTTCCACAGGGGCTCGCGAGGCTGATAATGGCCTGGAAATCTTGGAGTACAGGCATTGATTATTTCCCATTCTCCCTGTCCGCCAGGCCAAATCAGTTCGTGGGCGAGCGAATCGTCATGACATGACGGCCAGATGTAGGCACAGACATAGTAGTCGGGAGCCTTGGAGCCTTGTGCGCAGGAAACTAACGCAATGGCTGTTACAATGATAGATGCAATTCTGTTCTTCATTTGCATATTGTGTTATTAGTTACGGTTTTTGACACATGAGTGTCATAAAATCACATTTTTTGCTTATCTTTATAAAGGTTGCGAGAGATATTTTATCGTTTACGTACACGGAAATTTATCAGGGCAATGCAGACAGATGTAGCACATCTTCGATAAATCTCTCATCGTTTACCTAATATAAATTTACACAAATTTTTAAGCTTTCGACATAGGAAGCATACTATTTTAACTTGGTTTTTTGACACTACATACACCAAAACCATAGAAAAAAAATGATACAGAACAATGCCAAACTCTCGAGCCGCTTTTCTCTTCTCTCATTTGAAACAACTTCAAATGAAGCAGAAAACCTGATTTCCTCAGTTGGCTATCAGGATGTGGCCCCTAGACAGGAATATCCTGTAAGGGTAATTCCCAAGCGATACAGTTTTAAAGAAGGCCGCCAGTTGGCGGAATTCCAAATCGTTTACATTACGAGCGGCACAGGTGTCTTCGAAGATAAGGACAGCAGCAGAATCATTACTCCAGGGACATTGTTTTTACTTCGTCCAGGATATTGGCACACATACCATCCGAACAAGGATACCGGATGGACCGAATATTACATAGGTTTCAACGGACCTACCTTCCGAAGCGAAATCAACCGTTTCTTCGGCGACCGCAAAGGCCCAGTCGAGTTCGGTCTGTCAGCGACATTGGTGGACCTGTTCGAGCAGGCTCTATTCTACGCGGAGCGTCAGAGCAGTCAGACGATGCCGATTCTGCAAGCGATTGTGATTCACATGATTTCGTTGATCAATTACAACCTCGCGACAAAGGACAGAAAGGACAACAGGCTCGATGCTGCCATAAGCTACGTGAAGCAATATATGGCAAATCACTTGTCAGAGCCTATCGACGTGCAGGCGCTTGCCGCAGAACATGGCATGAGCTACACTTGGCTGCGCAGGATGTTCAGGAAGAACACCGGAATAGCTCCAGCCCAGTACCTCCAGCAATTGAGGATCCATATGTCAATGTACCTGCTGCGCAATACCGACGCACCGATAAAGAACATCGCTGTGGACAGCGGTTTCAAAACGCCGGAATACTTCTGTGCTGTTTTCCAGGAAGCCACCGGCATGACCCCTAAAGAATACCGCACAGCGAATAATGATGTTTCCAGATCACCGTCAACGGATGCAACAAACTTAATACAATGAATTTCTATTGCCAGTACACTAAATTGATTTTTCTGTACTTTTGGCAACATGCAAAAATACTTGAAACTAATAACGCTTCTATTTCTTTTTTAGAAATTATTTGCATCCTTTTCCACCTAACTATTGAATGCTATGCGTCTGATGCGTCATTCTCTCCAGGGAAGGTCAGAGTTTGCCTAAATTGCGTTTCAAAAACGGATATTCAATAAAAACGTTGGCGTTTAGAAGAAAACACTATACCTTTGCTGACGAACAAGAACCAAAAATATAATAAAAAGGTTTCAAAAATATGGTACAGAAATCAAGCCAAAGCACTGTAAATAAGATAGAAATGAGGCTTAGAGGAAAAGGACGTGGTTCGATAGTCTTCCAACAAGACTATGCAGACTGCGGAACACCATCAGCCGTGAAGTCAACATTCCATCGAATGTACACCGACGGAATGTTGGTGCGGTTGGCTCATGGCATTTATTATTACCCCAAAGAGGACAAGGAATATGGACTTGGTATCATATACCCATCTGTTGAAGACATCGCCCAAGCTATAGCCAAACGAGACAAAGCTAATATCGTACCTATGGGAGCATATGCCTTGAACCGTCTTGGATTGTCCACGCAGATGCCTATGAATGTTGTGTTCCTGACCAATGGCGCACCACGTAGGATAAAGATCGGAAACGGACGCGGCATCCTGTTTAAGCATTCTTCTTCGGGCAAGAACTTTGCTTATAAATCAGAGCTGATGATGCTTATTGTAACAGCCATGCGCACCATAGGCGAAGAAAAAATGACCGATGAGGAACGCAACTTGCTTGTCGAACACACAAGGAATGTAAGCGACAACGATTTCAATCATGATATTAAACTTGCCCCTGCATGGGTGCGCAAAATACTAATTGCACGATGAAATTCATAGACATACCAGAAGATAGACAACGTGAAGCTATCAATACCGTAGCATTGCAGACCGGATTGCCGCCGTCAATCATCGAAAAGAACTGGTGGGTAACGCAGGTATTGAAAGCCCTTCATGCTTTGCCATATGCAGAACATATTGCTTTCAAAGGAGGTACAAGTCTTAGCAAATGCTGGAACTTGATAGCCAGATTCTCCGAAGACGTGGATATTGCACGCAGCAGAGAATTTCTTGGCTTTAGCGGTGAATTGTCGAAGACTCAAATCAGCGACAGACTACGTCGCGCCGCCTGTTCTTTCGTAAGAGAGAAGATGCAGCATGATGTAAGGAAGGCTTTAGTGGATTTGGGTTTACGGGCAGATACCTTTTCTGTGAATGTTGCAATCACACCAGTTACAACAACTGACCCAGAGATGATAACTATAACTTATCATAGTTTGTATGAAGTATCACCTTATATAAAGAATACGGTAAAGATAGAAATCAGCGGTAGGTCAATGATGGAGCCGATTGAGAAAAAAGCTATAAATGCCGCTATTGACGCCCATTTCAGCAAAGCACCATTTGCAGAAAAGCCATTCGAGGTGAACGCTGTCATCCCCGAGCGTACTTTCCTTGAAAAGGTTTTCCTGCTGCATGAAGAGTTCAAGAAGAACGAGGTCAGAGTGGAGCGTATGTCTCGCCATATATACGATTTGGCAATGATGATGGATTCTGAAAACAAAATTGCTGACCGTGCAATTCACAACGAAGCCCTATATAAGGCGGTACTTGAACATCGCAGAAAGTTCATCGGACTTAAGGGATTCAACTATGATGAGCTATATCCTGCCACATTATGTATCGTGCCCAACGAGGATATTGCAAGACTATGGCAAGATGACTATAAGTTCATGTGTGAGCACATGATTTTCGGACTGGTGCCTTCTTTTGATGAACTGATAAGCAAGTTGTCAATGCTCAACGACAGAATTAGACAGTTAAATTACCGAAAGGCATGAACATAAATTAACTCGGCGAGGATCGTACTTTTGCGCCAAATCGAAAAAACATCAGAATGAAAGGCGTATTGAAAGTATCGAAAGAGCAGGTAATCGAGATAGAGCGTTACTGTGACGAGCACGGGATTACCAGGAAACAAAGAATCGACGAATTGGGTTTGAGCCATACGGCATATTACTACACGCGAGGTCTGCTGTCTGAAGAGGAACTTCACGGTGGTCAGTTCACTCCGATAATGTCCGGCTCAGGTCTGATGCAGACAGCCTCAATGCCTGTTGGGAGGTCAAGGCGTAAGCAAGCATCCGTACAGACGGAATTGATGACGATTGAGGTCGGGACATCGTCCGGGGCGGAGATGCGTTTGACGGGGAATTTCAGCGCGGTGAACCGCACGCTCCCCAGAGACTTTCCTGTCCGGGGACAAAGGCCATCGAATTGCGTGAACTTGGATCTCAAGTCTATTCTTCCACCCACGGTCTTGAATGCGTATATGTCACGGCAGCGAACCTCCAGAGGCTCTACCTCCGCCGGGGCGCGTCAAACGACCAAGTCTGGACGGACTTGCATCTAGAACTCCAGATTAGCTATCTTTTCGTGAATCTGTTCGCCAGGCGATTCGTCAAGGCAGTCCCTGAACTCCATCGTTCCGAGTCCGGGGACATTGGTGACGGTGCATACGGTTATGCCGGACGTGCTGGTATATGACAAGACTTCATCTTTGTTGTCATTGTCCCGGTACAGGACGAATCCTTTGGTGTCACCGGTGTAGCCTGCGAGCATCATGAAAAACATGGAACCGACATCTCCGTACGAGGCTTCATACAGGCTCTCTGATGAATATTTGAACGGAAACGTCTTGTCCGAATACCGCACCTGGCACGTTCCGTTGTTGTCAATGTTGATGCGGGTATATATTGACAGACTGTCAGTTGAATCCCCGGTATGCTGCATCCCGAAAGGAATGGAATACTCATACCCCTTGCCGCAATCATAAATGCCGGTCAGTGTGTAGATTGCAGTCCAGTCCCCGTTGCCCTTCTTCATGTATATGCTGCCAGCTGATTCCGACTTCGGAATTCCGATATGGAAATCGCCGTTCTCGCTTGTCAGGTATATGAAATTGAAATCACTATTTACCTGCTTGTAAGAATTCCACACATCATGTTTGTTGCCCGGACGATACTCATACCAATCCAGACCGTCCCGTACGAAATACCCGCCTTTGTAACAATAGATGTCCCGCGCATCGCTCGGCATGTAATCGTAGATTTCACTTGTAGTGTAAACCTCACTCCATTCACCGCCCGGCAGGGCATAGAAAAAGTTGCATGAAGTGTTTTTCGGCACACTCACGCAGCAGCTGGAATTCTTGATATTGAAGAAGTTGCTCTCTTCGTTATACTGCTCGTATGCCGCCCAGACACCTATCTTGCTGTCAGGACGGTATTCTTCCCAATGCGAGCCGTTCCGGAGAAAATAACCTCCATTATACGAATAAAGCCCCGTCTGTCCGGCAGCCGGGGTTAACATGAAGAGCAATGTGACAATGCTCACCAGAAAGTTTCGACAACTCATAAATACGAGTCAATGTCTATCTTTTTGCGAGCTCAGAATCCAGGAAAATCAATCCGCTGTCACCGCATCTTTCGATCTTGTTCACGATAGCGTCAACAGAAGCCTCTTCCTCGACTTGCTCACGGACAAATCCCCAAAGGAAATCCTGGGTAGCCTTGTCCTTCTCTGCAGAAGCTACGTCCACAAGGTCGTCAATAAGCCTTGATACGTGGCGCTCATGTTCAGCGACATTGGCGAAAACCTCTTTTACGCTGCCCCAGCCACTCGGAACGACATCAATCATGTTTACTTTAGCCTCGCCGCCACGTTTTGCAAGATAGTTGGCGAGCATTATTGCATGATTCCTTTCTTCATCAGACTGCTTGTGCATCCAATGTGCAAAACCTTCCCAACCTTCTTTCTCGAAGTAGAAAGCCATCTGGAGATACAGATTTGAAGACCATAACTCAGCGGTAATCTGATTGTTTACCGCATTCTGCAATTTTTCGGTAATCATAATCATTATAAATTAAAAACCATCTTTTATAGCGGTCTCATTAAGCCGTTGTTATCTGAGAGCGTGCAACTTATGTGCCAATTTCCCTACCGACTCCCCAAATATTCATCCCTGTCAATTTGTCAATGACAATGCGATAGTTTGTAGATAACTTATTTCTTCGCCGACATAGGAAACAGCGAATCTACTTCATATTGAGTTAGTCCAAGTACTCGTCGGATTTGACTGTTCGATGAGCGCAATTCATAATGGAGTGTGCGTGCAAGGTCGAGTTTCTGGGCCTTTGAGAGTTCGCGTAAGGATGCTGATTGATGCCTTTCTCGTAAGATATTGCTTAGTTGCGAGAACAGTTCGCTGTCTGTAAGATACTCTCCGTCATCTATTTCAGATGCGACACCACTATAGCCTTCCACGTTTTTAAAAAGCATTGAAAAATAGTGATGGGCATTACGGAACATGGATTTTGCGAATTGTATGGCACAATATCCTGTCGGTATCAAATAGCCCTCCGCTGCCATGGGCCAATCATCGGGAATGTCCGGAATTCTGCCATGGAACATGTCGAAGCGTTGCTTTGTAGTCGTGTCTTTAAATGTCGTACCGTAGGAGTGCAAAAGACCGAAGAAATAACTTCCTGCACCCCACGGATAACTATATGGGGTGTGATTGGCATCAGCTACGAAACCATTTCGATTGATATAGACTATGGTATTGCGCATGGCATCCAAAGAAGTAACTTCTTTTAGCGAAGGCGCAAATCCTTTCGGCAGACTATCAGGGAAGCAGTCTTTCAATCCTCGTCCCAGTCGTTTCCTTATAAAGCTAAATGATGCAAGAACTTGCTCCTTAGGTCCTTCAGCCAATATATGGAGATGATTTCCCATTAACTCGAAGGTAAGAATCTTGATTTCGTTGTACTTCAATGCTGTCTGAGCGATGACGTTCATTGCGAACCCAAAGTCTTCCTTCTTCTTGAATATCTGAGGGGTTTCCTTTCCGGATGTGAACAAATGCCAATACGGACCATTCATCTCGAATGTGCGCAGGCAGAAATTTTCGCGTTCTCTAAATTCTGACATAGTTTTTTTCGGTATAGTTTAGTGGCGCTATCCGTGTTGTTGTCGCGGATGTCACTCAACTAAGTTATGACAAATATGTCACATTAGCAACAAGCCTGTCATTTGGTTAAAAAATCGCGGCTTTTTTAAACCAAACGAGAAATAAAACCCATTTTGTTAAAAAAACGCACGAATTTTTAACAAAAAAGCCGAAGTTATCGGCCATCACCTTCCCCCTATATCCCCTTCACGTCGAAATACTTGAAACGGCGGATTTTGCGGGTGGCGGTCTTTTCGAACGGCTCACGCAGAATCTGGACGGCGCTCACCTTCGAAGTGCGGTTGACATTCTTGTTTACTATGTTCAGAATCATTGACTTGTACTCTTCGATCTTGCGGAAGAACTCATCCTCGCCCTCCTGGTTCCAGTCGATGGCATTCTCATTGAACGTCACCAGCGCCACCAGTTTGCCGTCACGCGGAATGATGATGGACTCGTTCACGTCATCGATGTTGTTGATGACCTGTTCGATCTCCTCCGGATAGATGTTCTCACCAGAAGCCCCGAGAATCATGTTGCTAAGACGCCCCTTGATGAAGTAACGACCCTTCTCATCCAGACATGCGAGATCATTGGTCCTGAACCAGCCATCCTTCGTGAACGCCTTGCGGGTACGCTCCGGATCCTTGTAATAACCGAGCATGACATTCGGTCCCTTCGCAACTATCTCACCTTCACCGGTTTCCGGATTGACATTGTCAAGCCGCAGCTCCACATTGCGGACCGGAACACCGATAGAACCCGGGAACCTGCTTCGCCCGACCGTGAAACTAAGCAACGGCGAAGTCTCCGTCAATCCATACCCTATAGCGTACGGGAAACCCGCCTTCAGGAGGAAACGCTCAACCTCAATGTCCAGCTTCGCGCCGCCGATGCCGAAGAACGACACATGGCCGCCGAAAGTCTTCTTCAGTTTCAGGCCAATGACTTTGCACATCAGCCAGTTCATATTCTTGTCCATCCAGCTCAGCATCCGGCTTTTCCGTATGGTCGGCACGATACTGTTCCTGTAAATTTTCTCTATGATAAGCGGCACGGAAAGAATTGTCGTCGGTTTGACCACCTGCATTGCCTTCAGCAGCAGTGCCGGCACCGGCGGCTTCGACATATAATATACGCTCGCGCCCACGAACATCGGATACAGCACTCCTAAAGTCAGTTCCAATGTATGCGACATAGGGAGAATCGAAAGCCAGCGGTCCTTCTCCGTCCTGCGCTGCGAATGCCAGCAGGAAATCACGCAGGAACTGAGATTCCTGTGGCTCAGGACCACGCCCTTGGCATTGCCCGTAGTGCCTGATGTATAGATGATTGTGGCGATATCATCCGGCATCGGCATTGCCACCTTGCCGTCGCAGCGGAACTTGCTGTCATCCTTCTTGATTTCCTCGAAAGTCTCTATATCTATGACCAGCGTAAGTTTGTCAATGCACTCCTGTGTGACGTTCGGCAGAAGCTTCTTCGAGACGAAAAGCACCTTGGACTCCGAATGATTCAGGATATTGGTCACCTCATTGGCAGACGATTCCGGAAGAATTGGAATGGCAATGCGCCCGAACGGAACGGTCGAGAACAATGCGACAGTCCACTCCGGCATGTTCTGCGCCAGGATCGCCACCTTGTCAGACGCCCCGATTCCGAATTGCGTCAACCTCTTCGACAGCATCTCACATGTCCGCCTGAACTGCTCGTATGTATATTCGTGTTCAGTATCAATGACTTTCGACATCCGATTCTTAGCATACCTGCGCGTTGAATATTCATATAGTTTACCGAGAGTGTCGATGTAAGATTCCCTGAACGAATTGCTGTGCTTTCTAAAATTCATGATTTTTCCAAATTTGGCTGCAAATGTAGGAACAATGCATGAGACTTTTGTGACAAAAAAAAGGAGGATAGATGTTCTAAAACCGACGCGCAAATGCTGGAAATAATGTATTTTTGCGTTGATAAAAAAAATGACAATATGAGGACTCTCGGGATTATTCTTACTGCAATGATGGCTGCGACCGCCATCTCTTGCGGCAATCATAACGGCTGGAGCTCTGCTGAAATGGAGCTTATCAGAGATGAAAGAGCCACTATGCGCGTGCTTACTGTCAATGACGCAGCAGATTCATTGACACTGAGGAAAGAGTGTCGTCGAATCAGCGAAAAAGGGCTGAAAAGCAATGAGTATCAACGCCTTGCCGAAAAGATGGTAGCTACGGTTACCTCACCTGAAGAGGACGGAGTCGGTATCGCCGGACCTCAAGTGGGGATATCCAGACGCATAGTAGCGGTACAGCGTTTCGACAAGGAAGGTGAGCCTTTTGAGGTCTATCCCAACATAAGCATTTCCGCATGCCGTGGTGAAAAAGAACTTGGTTTCGAAGGATGCCTCAGCATTCCCGGAAAACGAGGTGAAGTAGCCCGCTACCGCGACATTGACATCACATACACCTCCGTCAGCACCTTACGAGACACCACCGAAAGCATACAGGGGTTCACCGCCGTCATCTTCCAGCACGAGTGCGACCACCTCGACGGCATCCTCTACACCGACTATCTGTAAAGCGGCCGGAACTCATATCATCAGCATGATGCGCCCTTCTGCCTTGACGAAAGTGTCAGGATAGCGCATCACGACCGCATAGACCTGGGCTGAGGTCACAGGCTTACCGTCTTTCCGGACATGAAGCCGTCTCCGGTTTATGATCTCCGCAATCTGTTCCGTGCGCAGACCTCCGTTCCGCTCTGCAAGCACGTATAATATAGCTTCTTCAATCTTCATTGACCATCAATTAAGGAACTATGGACGGCTATTCTGAATGGCGGTAGCCCTGGATCTTATTCCATTTGCCACGTGTAAAATCAGGCACGAGGACCGGTTTGCTGCCATTTTCGATGGAAGCTGCAGACAGGTCACCGATGCAGGACCACTCGGCCGCATCATAAACATCCATGTCAAGCGGCTTGCCGTTCCTGAGGCACCATACCAGACGGTAATCCATGATGAAATCCATGCCGCCATGTCCGCCGACCGATTTCGCCTTCTCCTCAATATCCTTGACAATAGGGCTCTGATATTTCTTCAGAAGTTCCTTATAGACATCTCCGGGAACGAAATTATGCGCCGAAAGATTCTCGTAATCCGCATCGCCATTGATCTGTTCAGGTTCGAAAGCGAATCCAGGGGAAGGATACGTTTCCGCATATCCCTTCGTGCCGACCACCTGATACATCCTGTCATAAGGTCGAGGTGTATAGACATTGTGCTGAAGAAGGATGGTCTTGCCATTGACAGTATGAATCAGCGTGGACGTCTGGTCCCCGTTCGCGAATGTCTCGGCGCCCATGTTCTTCTTGGCCAGTTCCAGACCTGCAACCGAAACGGTCGCCATTGAAACCAGATAGTCCATCCTGTCGCCACGGTGGATGTCAAGCACCTGACAGTCAGGGCCCAAGCCATGTGTGGCATAAACGTCACCGGCATGTGCCTGGTCAAATGCCAGACGCCAATTGTCATGATATCGGTCCCAAAAATCTGCAAGATTATGGATATAAGAGCCTTCCGCATGGAGCACTTCGCCGAACAATCCCTGCTGGACCATATTGAGCGTGGTCAGTTCATAGAAATCATACACGCAGTTTTCCAGCATCATGCAATGCTTGCGTGTCTGTTCCGCAACATCGACCAGTTGCCAGCATTCTGCCACAGAAGTAGCCGCAGGAACCTCCACGGCAACATGTTTTCCATGCTGCATCGCATACACTGCCATCTCCACATGCTTGTCCCATGGTGTACAGATATACACGAGATTTACGTCATCCTGCTCGCAGAGCCGTTTCCAGCTGTCTTCTCCGAAATACTCCGCAGCCTCAGGCTTTCCGGCATTCGCCAGTGTCTTCTGTGACTTCTTCACGCGGTCTTCCTCCAAGTCGCAAAGCGCCACCGTACGAGTTCCGTCAATGTTGGTAAAACGCGACACCGCACTTGATCCCCTCATACCCAGCCCGATAAAACCGACCCTGACCGTATCGATCGGATCCGCCGCGAACTGCAACATATCCTGCTGACCAGCAGCCGGTTTCGGTTCATTGAACACAATGACGCCATCCCTGATCCTGTAATTCTTCCCATCCTTACAGCCGCCTCCGCAGCACCCGGACAATATCGCTGCAGTCATAGCTGCTGCCAATGTCAATAATTTGTGTTTCATCGCTTATGTGAGTGTTTAAATAATCCTCTAAATTAGAAAATATCACCGAAACATTGCAACTTAATCCCGGATTCACGACTAAAAAGTGCCAATTTGGCAAGTTCCAGTCATAAATCCGGGAAGACAGTTTGGACCTATAAGTCTTATTTCACCGAATTTGGTTTCCGTGTAATAATCTCGATAAAATACTGTTTAACTCGCTGGGCCTGAGCCTTGTCCACAGACAAGATGACGTGCTTGCCTGATTCTGACGGAGTGAAAACGGTATGTCCGTCATCTGTAACCGTGATGGTTCCCGGCTCTGAAACTCCGAAGAAATCAGCGGTTCCTTTAACTGCATAAAGCACAGAGGTCAAATCCCAAGTCGCCCTGTCGTAAGGCATCGGGCGATAGTGCAGATACGCCTGAACCATCGGATGCTGAACTCCCCAGTTGAAATCATTCTGAATCACTGAAGCAGGGAACTTTATCACCTTGCCCACAGCGAACGGAGAAACGGCTACGTCACCCGGCCACTCGGAGAAAAGCTTCTTTGCCGAAGGTATGTCATTGACAATGTTGAACTCTGCACGAGGATTCTTGATAAAGTCGCCTCCCATAACTGAAAGCAGACGTACCTTCTTGGCCACCAGTTCTTTACCAGTCAACGGAGAATATTTGTCACCAGGCGTTTCCAGAAGTCTGGCAAGATTAGTGGAGAAGCCGACAGTAATGACAGTCACGGAATTGTCCGGTTGGGCCGCAAGCAATTTGCGGTACAGGATATGCGACGGCAGCAGTTTGTCATAACTCTTGAGGCTGCGCTTGAACATCGGAGTACCGTCCTCATTGTTCAGTTTGCAGACATTCTCCGCATAGTTCACATAATCGTCAAGACGTACACCGCCGGTAATTTTTCCGATAGGAATTCTCGGATAGCCGTACCAGGTATTCATGATGTCCACGAACTCTGGAGCATACTCGGTATCCTTGTTGGTAAGAATGCCCAATATCTTCACAACTCCCTGGTCCTGATATTTATAGAGCATATCCAGAGCCAACGCATCGTCCACGTCGTTACCTATATCAGTGTCGAGAATAATCCTGATAGGTTGATTTTTAGTTTGCCGTGAACGGGCAGAAACGGGCGTATTATAGCAGATGGCATAAACACACCACAGAAAGGCGATTATTATTTTCGTTGTTCTCTTCATGTTAAAATATTTTTTGAATCAATAACCTAAAAACCCTCATAATCTTTTTTCAATGAAGTTACACTGTAAACATTTTTGAGTCCGCTTGATGGTATAGTTTGAGTCGCGCGAATTTCCCAATTCTGTTCAGCTGAAGGATATCCGCTTTCGGGCTTATAATACCAATAATGACAGTTCTCTGATATCGCATAGTCGCCCGCATTTTTATTTAATTCATTAAAGAAATACGATGATGAACAAGCATTGGAACACTGCCCATTTGGGACACGCTTGAAATCAGCCACCTTACTTCCGTTTTGATAAAACTCAACCCTCCAGTTCACATCGTCATCATTCCAAAGTTCGGTAACAAAACATCCTTTTAAAGCAGAATATCCTTTGGCTTTTATGTTTGATGTTCCGCCTATTCCGCCATTATACCACGTGTATTCATAGCCTTTAGTCCCAGCATATACCTGATTCCCATCATATACCCGCATTTGAAAATCCATATCATGCCCTACAGCTTTTTCGACCCAGTTTACTATACTGTTCCCCTTTACTTCATAGATGCTGTATGCGTTGGGCGAGCCATCCAAATTTGAATGACAGTTCCAGAAGCAACCACAAGCAGCTGCATGAATATGCTCATATATCGGCATGCCGCCTCTGCATATATAATCGGAATGAACCCAGTTTTGAGGGAAATGTCTGTGCCCGGACATAATATGAGCCTCGTGAAATTCCGTCAATAATCTCAGCACATCATCATAATACTTGTCTTTATTGATGAGCCCTCCGCCGCTTACTTTTCCTTCCCTGAATGGAATGTGCAGGTTCAGAATAATCAACTTGCTTTCCTTGTTATCTACGTGAGACAAGTCTTCTTTTAACCATTTCAACTGCGTTGCCGTAAATCCACCATTGTAAGACCATGTCTTACCCGTTGTTGACTTGCAGATGACACTCTCAAGTGTAACGATGTGTACATTCCCTACATTTAACGAGTAATCCGTGGGGCCAAAGTGAGATACATAATTAGCAACTGCAGCATACTGCGTGCGTTCCTTAGCATCGTGGTCATGATTGCCGATAGATTGGAAAATAGGAAAATACCCATTAGAATCCTCCAGACCAGACATAGCGGATTTCATGGCCGTCCACATATTCGGCGTATCATGGACTATGTCGCCCATTGTGCATGCAATAACATTTTTGTATTTGCCGGAAACTTGGCTGGCTTTCAGTGTACTCTTCAAGTCTGCCAATGTCTCATTTATATATCTGTTCACATGGCTGATGTTGGTAACTTGAGGATCGCCGATTGCAACATAAGTAAATTCATCTGACATCGAATCGTCCGGCGTAAGTTCAAAGTCATTCCTATTGAGTTTCTTATAATCAAATGTTATTGTAGAATAGAATGCAGGCAAATGGGTTTCGCTATCCAAAGCAACCTTGTAACCAGCCGGCAACGAATAGTAAATGTTTCGACAATACCTATTGGCCACCATCTGATATACACCATTTTTATCAGTTACCGTATATGAATATCCATCCGTAACCGGCACGCCCGGTATGCCTTGACCTGTGGAAGAATCTTTTATCAAACCGCATGCATTGATGCCTTCTGCCAACGCTGTGCCGTTTATTGAATTATCATTTGAAGGAGTCCCCCCTGGGGAGGGCTCCTTACTACAACTCAAAAGTAATGCAATTATCAAAAAACTATTCAACCATCTACTCATACGAAATAAGTTCAATTTTAACATGATCAAGGTAGAAACGATTTTGACCGGAAGCGACAACGGAGCGAGTGCCCCCGATGGCAATTCTAGATGTCGGTTTCACGTGTTCCAATGTCACCTCATACGTGTGCCAGCCATAATCCTCCTCTGACATTTCTACCAATGTTTCCGTTTTGTTCACATTGCCATAATACTGTTTCAAATAATTATTGGCATCAATGGTCGTGCCGTCCAAGACATATACAGCTTTCGTTTTTGTATCATATTCTCCTGTCTTTTCCTCATTGTAATTGCATGCAACAAATGTCACCTTGACTTTTGCATCACCTTTCAAACTTGATAGTTCAGGAGTTGCCAAGATTCCTAATTTTTGTCCAGCTCCCATTTTCACCATTCCTGGACGCACACAAATTGTACCTTTGGTCGCTTTTGAATTTTCATTCAACTGGCCCCAACTCTTCAAACTTTCAATGTTTCTGACACATTTCCCCACGCTATTGAACAGGCCATATTCATTGTGATACTTACAATAGTTGAATTCATTTGCAACTTCTGTAAGACTGAACGCTTTATCTCCCGTTCTATCGCCTGTCGGGAACGAGAACGCAGTTACAGTGCCACGGTCTTTTCTGGATATTCCCGCACACAGATGAACCATGTCACCGCCCCAGCATATTCTGTCAAAATTCTCACACAACAAAATATCTCCAACTTCTGCAGACGCTGCTGCACCTATCATTACCGTATCATCAGCTAGTGTATGATATTTTACCACATCACTGCTCGGATTTCCTCTATCAGAATTATAGCATGTAACCCTACAGTAGTAGTCTGTGTCAGGTTCCAATTCGGAAAAAACAAATCCGGGAAAGAAGTCAGCCATCTTTGCAAAAGTCCTGTCATGAAGCGAAGACGGAAGGTCAAGAGCAACTTGAAGATCGGAACATGCCGCATCTTTATATAATTCAACCTTGAAGTTATATGTAATATCTACGCTTCGGTCAGCGAATGCTGTCGTTGAATAATTAACGGCCAATTGTCTGGAGGAAGCCCAATTAAGAGATGAAGAAGGCTTTTGAACGACATCTACAGTCTCATTGACGATTCCTGCTCCAAATCTGATTACTGCAAGTGAGTCACCGGTCATAATCCACGTCCAGTCAGAATACTTGGCATCGTGATAATTAGCACGAGCCCTGACATGATACTTCTGCCCTTTCTTGAATCCTGAAAATATCGCGGCATCATTTATAGCGTCGCTTTTGAGAACGATCTGACTAGGAGGATTAACGTCTAGTCCTATCTTGTCTTTTACCAGTTCAACGGTAAATGAAACAGCGCCGGAATTCAATGCTTTAGTAGCATCCCAATATACCGACAAATCAGTGTCTGTAGAGTTCACTTCATCGTATTCAAGATTCTCTGGACGGGCAAGTGATTTATCCAAACCATATCCTACGTCTTTCGAACACGACATTGACAGTACACCTATTATAATCAATAATATATGTTTAGTGTTGTTCATATCGATCAAATTTATTTCCAAAGTTCATTCTGAGCCAAGTTCTGATTTACATCAATTGCCGACTGCGGTATAGGTTTTAGATACATCTTCTCTTTCCACACTCGAGGTGTTTGCTCAAACACCAAACAGCCATCGGAATCTACAGAAACATACTTGTTATCTGAAAGGACGATATATTTAGTGTTAGCTTGAGCCGCTACCGGATTCTTCACAATGCTGATAAACTTAGTAGAACTGCCGTTAAGAGGCTGAACTGTTCCGACCGGGCAGTAAATACCTCGCCAAGCTCTTTCTATGAGATGTCCCAAGTGCCATCTCATAAGGTCTTGGTACCTGAGATTTTCCATAAATAGTTCCGTTCCACGTTCGCGACGTATTTCAAGTAGCCATTTGTCTGTAACCGTATTGTCAAAATATGAAACAAGGTAAGGGTCTGCTTCCGTTGGTGCAATGGCACTTACACCAGCTCTCGCACGTAACAATGCAATTGTAGCTTTCCAATCATCCTCAGTGAACTGCCCCAATTCTGCTTTTGCTTCAGCGTAGTTCAACAGGACTTCCGCATAACGCATTACAGGAATTGAGTTGTAACTCGTTGTGGTACTTTCCAATGAAGAGTCGTCAATATTGAACTTGATAATCTGATAACCGGTTCTGGTAACATTGAAATTAGGTACGGCTTCAGACATTTTGCCTCCTTGAAGTTTTGCATATGTCGGAGTGATGATAGTCTGGGCAATACGTGCATCCCTATTCGGGTTCAGTTCTTCGCAATAAGAGTTTGTCTTATACGATGCATCATCAGTATATCTACTGCCATCTCTATTGAGATACGTATTCAGAAAATCTTTAGTCATCGACCAGCATGAACCGGAAGTGGCCGAGTTGAAATACCATGTTGTAGGATGCATTACAACACCTTCGATATACTCTCTAGCCCATAGTATTTCATCATAGTTTACAGCCTCACTATTGAAGATTTTCCTATACTGAGTGTTGACATTTGACGCATTGTTTTTGATAGAATAGACCTTGCTGTCCATGATGAACTGGCAGGCAGCTACGCACTCATTAAGAAAGTCATCGGCAGATTCAAATTCGGTAGTCCACGCCTTTTGGCATGAAGGTTCTACACTATGATACTTTCGATAGGTACCCTCATATAAACAGATCCTTGCCTTCAATGCATTTGCGATGTAACCGTTAATTACACCATGATTGACATATTTGTCAGTCACCAGGCAGTTTTTTGAAGCATAGTTGAGATCTTCTAAAATCATATGCATCACATACTCTCTAGAGTCCCTGGTTTTGTAAAGCATTCCGTCATCTTCAGGATCAATTGGTTCTGAATACCAAGGTACAGCTCCGAAGTTCTTCACAAATGAGAAATAGTGCCAAGCTCTCCAAAAACGCCCTACTCCCTCATAATGATTCAGAATTTCTTCGGAAACGCCAGGAGTTTCTCTCAAGTGTTTGAGGAAATAATTAACGTTGTAAATTGGTTTCCAATTTGAAATCGACCAGCCGGTCTGATCGTTTGGAGTCCAACTGCCTGTATAGAAACTGCTTTGGTTTATTCTTGCTACATAATCAGCGTCGGCATCTCCATAAGTGAGAGATGCTACGGATGGCGTGTAACTGTCTATGAAACCGTTAGCGTAGATTTCCAATGAACTTTCATTATAGAACCACTCATCCGCTTGGATTTTTGACGGAGAGGTTTTATCCAGAAAGTCCTCGCACGAGGTCATTGCAACAGCACATATCGCAATGAGTATTAATAATTTATAAATATTATGGTTCATATGGATTTATTCTAAAATGTAAGATTGACGCCAAATGTAACAGATTTGAGCATAGGATAACTGTAGCCGTCTGCTTTTCCTTGTGAGTTATATATACCGTTGAAATCTGAATCTCCTGAAGATATGACCTCAGGGTCAAATGTCGTGGTCCATTTACGCATCGGAGTGAAGGTCAACAAATTGTCTCCTGAGACATAAACCCTTAGCCCATCAATTTTCATTTTTTCGACAATTTTCTTCGGGAAGGTATAGTCAAGAGTAATGTTCTTCAATCTGCAATAAGCAGCATTCACAAGGAATCTGTCATTTGGAACCTTTGTCAATGTCCCCTTTTTATCTGTTGCCATGTATGAAGAAAGCTTAGGCCAGAAAGCATCGGTATCAGGATCCTCTTTTGTCCATTGATTTCCAATTTGCGATTTAGGCATCATTGAATATGGCCTTGCGTATTTTCCCCAGAACATACCGGAGTTTACACTTGGATACCAATCACGTTTTCCAACACCTTGGAAAAATATACTGAGACCAATACCGTTCCACGATGCATTGAGATTGATACCATAACAATATCTCGGGTTGGTATTACCGATAATCTTCATATCTCCCGGATCATCCTTAGTGTTTTTACCGTAATTGATGAAATTATCTTCATTTGCATCCTCGAATTTCAAATCTCCAGGTTCGAATTTGTTGCCACGTCTGTTTTGCGTGAAAAAGGTACTTTGATCCGCCCATGAGGCAACCTCAGCATCGCTTTCAAACAAGCCGACTACATGCATACCCCAGATTTCACCCAGCTCCATCCCTTCGTAGTAGTCTGTCAATAACTTTGTCTCATTATTATACTTGTCTATAAAGGATCTGCTATCCCATAACATTGCTTTGATGCCATATGAGAAATTCTTCGAACCTGCTTTGAATGTATCTCTCCAGCCAAGACTGAGTTCCCAACCATTGGTTGTCATATCAGCATAATTGCCTTTTGGGGCGTTGTTGCCATATACCGCAGGGAGAGTCTTTCCTACCGTAAACATATCCACGGTTTTCTTTTTATACAAATCTCCGACAAAGGACAATCTTCCATCCAGAAAATCCATATCCAAGCCAACATCGTAGGTGGTAGCCTTTTCCCAAGTCAGCCCATCAGGAATTGGAGCTGGCGCGCTTGTAGTATTGACCTTCTTTCCGTCGATGTACACAGTTGACTGACTGATTGACATATTCTGGGTATATGCGTATGCTGCAACTGCCCCATTTCCAAGAGTACCTGCCGAAAGGCGAAACTTCATGTTCGTCAACCATGGTTTTGCCCAAGTCATGAATTTTTCCTCTGACAGTCTATAGCCAAATGACGCCGAAGGGAACACTCCCCATCTTGAGTTCGCAGGGAACTTGGAAGAGCCATCGTAACGGGCACTTACTTCGAACAAGTATCTGTCTTTCAAATTATAATTGACTCTGCCAAAAAAACCTATAAATGACCAATCGAGACTGCCGTAATCATTCAGGTAATACACGTCGGCTTCCGTCAAATTGAAATTGGCTTTATCTTCGCGGATGAGATTTCTCTCCAACCCCACCGTTCCATGTTTCTTTAGGGACTCAATGTTATAGCCAGCGGTCAATTTGAAAGTATGCACAGGCTTAAGTCTTGGAGTAAAGGTAAAGAAACCTTCTTCCTTGATATATTCCTGACGCGTCCACAACTCCTCATATGAATCCCAGGCAGGACGCGAAGATTCTATATTCGGGCCATTCTTGAAGGAGTAGATATTAGTTTTTCTATTTCTAGTTGACTGATTGAAAGCATATGACAATGATGTCTTGAAATCAAGAACATCCTTGACGATATGGAACGTATTGGTAAAAGTTTCACCGAGTTTGAACGCTTCATCCAATTGGTAGCTTAATCCCGTCTTGAATGCGGAATAACCCACGCATACAGCGGCATCAGTAAAACTTCCGTCAGGATTATATGGGACAGTCATCGGATAGGCCTGATGTTCAATCTGGCCTTTTACATTCTGTTCAATTTGGAATAAGACCGGCTGTTTGTAGTATGTCCTATAAAAATTGAGATCATTCTCCATTGTCCACCACTTCTTGACATTTGCGACAACCTTTGCATGAACATTTGCTTTCCAATAGTGGTCATAATCAGTATTGTATATTCCTTTCTGATCAAAAAATTTACCGGATACAGAATATCTGACCTTATCGGAGCCCCCACTTACGTTCAAATCATGCTGAGTATTGTAGGTGTGGTCCTTATACAGAAGCCTAAACCAGTCCGTATTTCCATAATACTGATATTTTCCATCACTCCCGACACCTACGGATTCGTGATAGTATTCATATGTAGGGTCAAGATATCTCTTCTTGAGTTCTCTAAACCATGAATCCGAATATGGGAACAAGTTGTTGAATCCGGTTGGAGTTGTGCCATAGCAACCTTCGTAGCTGGCCAGAGCCTGCTCTGTCCAATATACGGGATCCGTAACATAATCATACTTGACGGTATTGGACAAGATACTGACTGAACCGTTATATTTTACGACGGCTTTGCCAGCCGAAGGGCTCTTGGTCGTCACGAGTATGACTCCGAATGCTCCTCGCGCACCATATATTGCACATGAAGAGGCATCTTTAAGAACGGTAATGGTTTCGATGTCTTCAGGAATGACATTGTCAAGGCCGCTCTCGACACCATCGACAAGTACCAATGTAGAACCGCCTGAACCGATACTTTGGGTAGCTCCACGAACATTCAATGATGCCGAATGATTAGGTTTTCCATCACGAAATTCCAATGTCAATCCTGGTATCTGACCTTGTAAAGCGCGTACGGCACCGGAATTGGCTCTAGTATTCAGGGTTTCGCCCTTGATTTGCTCAACAGCTCCGACGAGGTCTTTTCTTCTCTGTGTACCATAACCCACTACTACCACTTCATCCAGATAGTTGTCTTCGTCAAGTGCTATTTCAATGTTGTTTTGATTGCCGACAACTATGGTTTTGTTCTTGAAACCAATCATTGAGACAATAATTTTTTGAGAAGGCAGAACTTTTATTGAAAAGTGCCCCTCATTGTCTGTAGAAGTAGCATTCTTACTGCCTTCTACATATACGAAAGCGCCTACAACCGGATCGCCATCGCGGTTTGCAATTACCTTTCCGGATAAATCAAACGCTGTCCGCGATTGTCCTATAGCTATCAATGAAACCATTGTGAAGCTTAGTAACATGAGTAATAATTTCCTCATACAGTTCTTATTTTATTTGATGAATATATCTCTTAATTGTACCCGACATCAGTTTCCTCCTGAAACTATTATGCAGCCGAGGCCGGCTATGAAGAACAGGAACATGACGGAGAGCAGTCCGTAAACACTCTTGGAGCCGCCTTTGAATTCTTTCCAGATGAACACACCCCAAATCGCTGCAATCATAGGAGCGCCCTGTCCCAATGCGTAGGATACGGCTGCTCCGGCCTTGCCTGAAGCGATGTAGCTGAACGCTGTACCGAGACACCAGATAGCACCGCCGAGAACACCTACGAGATGAGTTTTAAGTGAGCCGCTGAAATATGCCTTGTAGGAAACAGGCTCGCCCACAAACGGGTGACGCATCACGAATGTATTGAAAATGAAGTTGCTGAGGAACACGCCCACGCTGAAGATGAAGATAGCGCTATATGGGGTGAGCATTCCTTCTGCAGGATGCGCAAAATCATTGAGATCCATAGCCTTGGCCACAAATCTGTAGAACAGGGACATCAGCACGCCGGCTACGATTGCCAGCATGATGCCTTTACGGCTGGCTGCCTTGTCTTCGTCAGATGACTTCTGGACTTTTCCTGATGCTATACCGTTACAGATGATGGCTACCACGATGAGTGCGACACCGATGAACAGAACCACCGGATCACCCTTAGGCGCACCTATATAATTTACTATAACTCCCAAGACTAGGGACAATCCTACTCCGAGCGGGAACGCCACAGACAAGCCGGCGATGGATGTCGATGCGGAAAGCAGTATATTCGAAGCATTGAAAATAACGCCTCCGATGATTACGCTCAAGACATTGGACATCTTGACCTGAGCGAGGTCCTCGAGGAACGGGCGACCCTCCTGACCGAAACTTCCCATAGTAAACGATATGACAAGCGAGAAAAGCAACATACCGATTACGTAATCCCAGTAGAAGAGTTCATATCTCCAACTCTTGGATGCCAATTTCTGTGTATTTCCCCACGAGCCCCAGCACATCATGGTGATGAAGCAGAAAGCCACAGCAAGGGAATAACTGTTGACGATAAACATAGCAGTAAATATTAATTGTTATTCATTATATAATCCACTTCCTGTCTTGACGGAACTGAATCCTGTGCACCGGGACGCTGGACGGCGATAGAAGAAGCAACTGTCGCAAAACGGACTGCATCATAAATATCCTTCCCTTCGGACAATGCCACGCAGACGCCGCCGCAGAACGTATCCCCAGCCGCAGTCGTGTCCACGGCATTGACCTTCCTGGCCGGAATAAAGGTAGTTTCTCCGTCACAGACAACTGAGCCCCGGGAGCCCATTGTGATGATAATCTCTCGGACACCTTTACTCTTCAATAGATTAGCCGCCTTGCCGGCTGTCTTGAGATCAGTTATGTCAATGCCAGAGATTGCAGATGCCTCAGTTTCATTAGGTATCAATATCGAGACACACCGCAGAAGTTCCTCGGGGAGTTTCGTGGCGGGGGCCGGGTTGAGGACGACTTTTACGCCGTACTCATGTGCTATTTCTGCAGCACGCACGACGGCGGGCATTGGAATTTCCAATTGAAGGAGGAGCATCCCGGCGCTCCTTATGATATCTGCAGAAGCGTCGATGTCTTCTGGAGTGATGTCCGCATTGGCGCCCGATGCCACGACTATAGAGTTCTCTGCGAGCGAATCGACTGTTATCAATGCTATTCCGGAGGGTTTGTCGGAGTAAAGGATGCGCGAGACATCCAGGCCGCATGAGCGGTAATGTTCTAATGCTTTTTCACCGAACATATCCTTGCCCAGCTTACATATGAAGCATACATCTCCACCTAATCTTCTGGCAGCAACCGCCTGATTGGCTCCCTTTCCTCCGGGGCCCATGCGAAAGTCATCTCCCAGTACCGTCTCTCCGGGCTTTGGAAGTTTGATTGATTTCACTGACATGTCGGTATTGCTGCTTCCGATTACCAGAATCTTTTTACTTGTCATCAGTTGTGTCATTAATAATGTGATACTTGAACGTAGTGCTGCATTGTCATTATGCGCAATCGTTTTAGCAAATGTACGGGCATTGCGCAAAGAAAATTCGCTTTTTCGCTACTTTTTTGCCTTTCTTTCGCAAATTTCCTGCGCAAAAACGATTCAATATTGCGCTATATTTTCATATATTTGCGCCAAGCACTAAAAAAGCTTCCAATATGAAAGAGACACTTGCAGGCCTTGCGGCAAAGACCGGATTTTCAATAACGACCATATCCAGAGTTCTCAGCGGGAAGGCTGACCAGCATAGAATCAGTCCAGAGACCAGAGAAAAAATCTTGACAGCAGCCAGGGAAAACAATTATTTTCCAAATCTTGTTGCGCAAAATCTCAGGACAAACCGCACAAACTCCATCGGACTGATGCTGCCTTCCGTAGCGAACCCTTACTTTGCCGACATTGCTAGTTCAGTAATCGAGGAAGCCCGGCACAGGAACTACACCACTATCGTCCTGGACTCTGCAGAAAGCCCGGAACTGGAAAAAGACGGAATTTCCTCCCTTATGTCCAGACAAGTGGACGGCATCATTGCGGTTCCATGCGGCGACGACCCGTCACTTTTTGAGGAAATCAACCGGAAATTCATCCCGGTAATTCTCATTGACCGTTATTTCTCAAATTCAATGCTGCCGTACATCACCACAAACAATTACCTGGGAGGTATCGATGCTGTCAACTTATTGATAATGAATGGGCATTCCAACATAGCATGCATCCAAGGAGTGGTCAATTCCCTGCCGAACAAGAAGCGAGTGGCAGGATACTTGGCTGCATTGGACAAGGCCGGCATCAAAGACAAAGCTCTGGTAGTGGGCAATGATTTTTCGATCCAAAACGGTTATCTGGAAACCAAGCTTCTTCTGAACAAGACAGACAGGCCGACAGCGATTTTTGCCCTGAGCAATACCATAATGCTCGGAGCATTCCGGGCAATCCGCGAAGCAGGATTGAAAATACCAGAAGACATTTCATTGGTAGCGTTCGACAATAATATCTATATGGACTACATGACCCCGGCGATTACACGCATTGGACAACCCACCGAAGAAATGGGCAAACTTGCCACAAAGCTCCTGTTCGAATGCATCTCATCCGGAGAGCGCAGCACCACTCAGATAGAGCTGTCTCCAACCCTGATCACCGGCGCGTCAGTAGGTCTATTGTACATTTAAATTTCTTTCCTGATAGCGGCAATGGCCATCCGCAGGACACCGTACGGAATCTTCGCGTCGAAATGCTCGAAGATTGGTTTCAATGCCTTCTCCTCGGGATGTTCCATGCAATATGCTTCGACCTTCTGCAAGGTATCGCCATCTACAAACTCGTGGACATCAATGTCTCCTGAAGCCACGTAGCGTGCCAGATGACCTTCTATCGTACTCTGATTAAGTCCACGCTTTTCGGCAATCTGCCCTATCGTATTTCCTTGATTATAAAGCCAATACGAATATTCAGAAGTATTCAGTTTTTTGCCGGTATCATCGCGGAGTTCCTCTTTTTTCTCCTTTTTAGGTTTTTCTTTATTGACCTTGACCTTTTTCATCGGCGCAACCTCTTCTGGCTCAGGCTTTTTCTCGTACTCAAAATACTCATAACAAGAGGAGAACGCGAGCTCTTCCACAGGTCTGGAGATGTAGTTCATATACGCATCCACGGCATTGTCCCTCATGAAAACGGATGCGGAAACCGGCGAACTCAGGACCAGCCCGTCCAAGGTGCGGCAACGGCTCAGCGCCACATAGGCCTGGCCCGGAGAAAATGCGGCGTGCACATCGATAATGGCCTTGTCGAACGTAAGTCCCTGGCTCTTGTGCACGGTTATGGCCCACGCAGCCTTCAGCGGATACTGCTTGAAGCGTCCTATCTGCTTGGATGATATCTCTTTACTCTCCTCGTCGAACTGGTAGCGGATATTCTGCCATTCCACCGGCTCGACATCGATTATCGTCCCCGATTCTGCCAGCCTTACGGCAATGCTGTTCTTGTCAATGCTCTTGACCTCCCCGAGCGTTCCGTTGATGAAACGCCGTTCCGGATCATTCTTGATGAACATCACCTGCGCGCCCTTCTTCAATGTCAGGCTGTCTGCCGTCGGATAAGATTCCTCGGGAAACGTGCCTGTCACAGCGGCCTCAAACGTATATGGCTTACTGTCAAGCTTTTCCATTTCAGTTTCATTGATATTATCCACTTGCCGGTTATGCGTCATCAGCCTGATATAGCCGTCTTCCGGCTTAGGCGAAAAACCTGGAACATAACGGGCATTGAGGTCAGAAATGTCCTGACTGGTCAATGTGCAATCCCTGGCATGGTTCAGTATGTCGATGAAATGCCTGTCCGTCTGACGATAGACGTTCTTCAACTCTATGCAGCTGTATTTCATGCTTTTGAGTGCCGAGCTGCTGAAGAAATACAACGTCTTGTAATATTGTCTCAGAAGTTCATCTTCTCCGCCGTGGGCAATAGGCGGAAGCTGCTGCAGGTCGCCGATCATTAGGAGCTGAACCCCGCCGAACGGCTTGCTGTTGCGGCGGATGCGCCGGAGTTCCACGTCAATGTGGTCCATCAGATCCGCCCGGACCATTGACACCTCATCGATTATCAGCAACTGGAGATGGCGTATCAGTTCCAATTTAGACTTGTTGATTCTGAAATCAGATTTCGGTTCAATGACTCCCTGCACGAAGGGTCCGAGACCGAACTGAAAGAAAGAGTGAATGGTCATTGCCCCGGCATTGACAGCGGCTATTCCGGTGGGAGCCAGCACTATACATTTCTTTTTAGTATAGCGCACCACCTCCCGAAGGAACGTGGTCTTGCCTGTCCCCGCCTTGCCAGTGAGAAACAGACTCATATCCGTTTTCTCCACAATGAATCTGGCTACATCCAATTCGAAATTTCCTCTTTCCATCATATCAGCCTTCTGCATACGCCCTCCGTTTTAAGCAAAGATAATGTATTTATGCTGATTTGCATTTAACAAATCAACTGAAATATGTAATTTTGTCATGTGGTAACAATTGGACGCAATCTATTCCACATTCAGAATGTGTACGGTGGAAGGATGGTACGAAATCCCAGATGCCGTAGCCAATGCCATGGTCAGCGACAACAACGATGAACTTGAAAATGATGTCAAGGCATTGACCCGCACAGTAGAAGAATTGCGCGATGAAATTAAGCATCTCAACAACAGATAGACTGTGGAAGTAATGATTTTTATTGCAATTGTCGTTTTACTTGTTCTTATTCTCCGACTTCCCAAAATCAAAGGAATCATAGGAGAACTCTACGTTGCTGCGTTTCTAAAAATACTTCCTAAGGACAAGTACACAGTAATCAACAACTTGCTTTTCACATGGAACGGTCACAGCACTCAGATTGACCATATTGTTGTTTCAATCTACGGCATATTCGTAATTGAAACAAAATTTTATAAAGGCTTGATATATGGAGGAGAAAATAGCGAGTATTGGCTCCAAAACATATATGGGAACAAACATCAATTTCGCAACCCGATTCTCCAGAATCAAGGTCATATACGAGCCCTGAAACATCTTCTTCATGAGTATGAGAATATAACATTTATATCTATTATCGCATTCTCTTCTCGAGCGACTCTTCACGTCAAAACGGAATCCACTGTCATACACTTCTATCAACTATATCGCACAATTAGAAAGAATAAAAACAAGGTAATTACAGAAGAACAAGTAAGGCAGATTCATTCATTGCTTATAGCTAAAAAAAGAATCGCAAAGAGGCAACACATAGCAAGTGTAAAACGGAATACAATCAGGCAAAGGAACGCAGTATCAAATGGATATTGCCCAAGATGCGGAGGAAAATTGATTCTACGAAAAGGCAGATACGGGAAATTTTACGGCTGTTCCAATTATCCCAAGTGCAAATACGCATTGAAATATAAAGGATGGTGCAGCAGCACACTGAGTTTATTTCATATGCTCTTACGTAAATTATTATCGAACGCAAAGAAAAGAAACCGAATCAATCGACGGGGGCGAAAACCCATGATCTGCACCAGTGGCAATGAAATAAAGGGATGACGTGGGCAAAAGAGCCGGATCTGCACACGTGAATCTCGGGACATCTGCAGGTTATATGACGACTCCTTTCGGACCTGCAACATTATCAGGCAATGTTTTAACAATGACTGCAACTTCTACCGGCCAATTGGGACAGAATAGTAAATTTTACCCATTCCGCAGCACACAATAACAGGCATCAGGATCTATACTCGCCGGAGCCCGCTATCTCTACCATTCTGAACCAATGAGCATCCGAAGAAGCCTGTGGGTGACTATATAATAAATTAATATACAATTGATTATATGGATTTAGGGTAAAATGCAAATATGCTCATCACCCTGATTTTTTATGGGAGTGAGCATATTGGATAGTGAGTTAAAATCAGCGTAACAATCAATGACTCGATAGATTACAAGGATTTTTGCGGCTTTATGGGGATGCTCATTGGTTCCAAAATTTACAGGCGTCTCCGCAGTTATGTCTTGACGTGCAGCTGATCGGCCTCTACCTTTGCGTTTTCAAACGTCAATAGTCAAAGGAAACACAGGTGAACACTTTCCTTGCAAGTTAGCTCCAAGCGGACCAGTTCATAGCCGGACAGCGGCATAGCCCGCGGCGAATTGCGAAGCACCCTGAGCTGAGCGGGCTCTTGCCGCAGTTCGGGACAACATCCATAAAGACTGACGGGGGCAAAAGCCAACGATCTGCACCCCTCGTGGATGGCTCATTTGAAATGAATGCATATAACATAGCCACACACAGAACCGAACCATGCCTATAACTGGGCACCATGGATTCATGTTTGGCAAATCACGCAGAATTGCGTATATCTACTTTTTAATGTATTTCAGATAATAGCTTTTTGTCATGAAGCCATCGCATCCGGTCTTGTCGGACCTATAGTTGGTACAACCAAGAAATGGTTCTTCTTTGCCTTACTTGACAATAAGATAGCCATCACGGCATTTGTCACACTTCAAAATTGACAGTTCACCGCCGCGAAGATCGTTTGTCATGAAGTCGCATATTTCAGGTTCATTGCTACAAAGCCAGAGTTTCAGACCATAATGCGGTTTGTAACGCAGTTGGAGCGGATACCCGCATATAGGGCATCGCTTGATATCCGCCAGATCATTATTGTCTTCACAGCTGATCTTTCCATTGACTTTCACCTTCTTGTAGTCGCGGACAAGTTCTGACACAAATTGCGAAGGATGCTGTTCAGGAGTGACAATATATACTCGGTTCTTGGTTCTGGTAAGTGCCACATAAAACAGGCGTCGCTCTTCTGCGTATGCGATGGAGAAGTCATCCTTTACAACAAACTTCAGCACCGGATCTTCTTGAATCTGAGACGGGAAGCCATACAACTCATTGCGGGCATTTATGATAATCACATTGTCAAAGCCAAGCCCTTTGGCTCTATGGACAGTCATGAACTCCAGTCTCGCCCCCGGATAATTTTTCAACAAGACTCCACCCGTTTTCTCATCGTATATAAAGTCGGCAGACCTGCTGAGATGATAAGCGTCAAAGCCATATCTCCCCAGCAGCAGTATAGATGATTTCGGATTCTCTTGAAGAATTCCAGAGACAATGTTCTCTACAGTCTTGCCTATCATATAGTACTTGCCGCCCTTGCCTTTGGTCTGCTTCCTGTCCACATCTTCCGTATAAGACTCGATCACGACAGGGTCCTCTATATGCTTAGTGGACACCAGAGCCTTCTTCAATTGAGAATCGTTCTTCTGAATAAAGCCTCCAGCTATATCTATCACCTCTTGTGCATTACGGTATGTACGTGTAATCTTGAGTTCCTGACCATACCCCATTGCTTCCTTGAACTTGGTGAACAATGATATGTCAGAACCGGCATAAGCATAAATAGACTGCCAATCATCACCAACTGCGATAATCTTAGCATCACATATTTTGCTCAATGCTTTAGTAAGATCGAACCTCTGCCGAGAAATGTCCTGATACTCATCAACGATAATATACTTGAAGTCAAGCGACTTTCCTGAAATCAACTGCTGATTAAGGATGCGGGCAGATTCATTGATCATGTCCTCAAAATCCACAGCACGTTTCTCTTTCAGGCGTTTGGCATACTCGTGATAGCACTGTTGAGCCACATCCAGGAAAAGACGGGACCGTTCATTGGTAGCCTGAGCCTCCCATTCATAGAACTTTTCAATCGTATATCCGTTGGTTTTGAAGTTCTGAATGAATGTACAGATGAGTTTGACCAGTTTAAGGATGTACTTGTTTTCCTCTGTATTGACAATCTTCTCGAACACCTCATGCGAGGATCTCTGATTCAGGACGAAGCCGTGTTGGATCAACTGTTCTTTAAGATGGTCAAGCATCGGTCTGCCATCATTGTAGGCTGAGAAGGTATAGATCAATTCAGTATGATGCTTCCTGTGCAAAAGCACCTTATCATTGATTGCTTTCTTATATTTAAGCAACTGTTCTGGAGTGTAACGGTTGTTCCTGCCGTCCTCCGTGATGCCGAAGTGCTCAAGATATGCGACTTTGTCGTCCTGTTTCAATGTAAAATCAGGCGTATATGGCTTGTGGGCATTGAGAATATTATACTGATATGGCTTCTCATAGCGATAATCGATATTGTTCAGATACAAGAAGTTGGCGATGGACACCTCTTGTGCCGAACGCAGGGTCTCGTGAGCAATAGAGATCTTGTTGCCGGTTCTCTTTTTGATAATCTCCTCGGTGTATTCGCTCATATTGCCCTTAAGCGTTGAAAAATCCGCTTTGGAGATATAGTTGAAGAATGTGTTGAGGTCATCTCCTTCGTATGGCGCGTCAAAGTAACTGCCGAAGAACAAAATCAGCTTATCCACCAGATCCGGCTGTTCAAGGATATTGCCCTTCAGGTAGTTGTTGATGACATTGAACAAGAATCCTCCATCAACGACAGTCTTGCCTGCAGATTCCTTCTTGCGCAGAATTGCGTAGCCTGTACTATGGAAAGTTGTTACCGGACACGGGATTCCCAGACCCTTGTTGATCTTGTCCTTCAACTCGCCTACAGCTTTGTTGGTGAATGAGATAACAAGTATCTCTTCCGGTTTTATGCCTTTCTTCTCGACAAGATAACGGACTTTTGCCGCAATGGTAGTAGTCTTGCCCGCTCCTGCGCCGGCGATGACAAGAGTATAGTCCTCATCCGAGAGCACGACCTCGCGCTGTTCCTCATCAAGACTGATTGCCGGATCCACTGTTTTCAATATGTTGTCAAGATAATGCTGCTCGCTCTTCAGATGTTTGTCAATGTAATCTTTATTGTGTTTTTCTACTGATGCGGGAATTGTCTTGAACTCATCGTAATCAACATAGTATTCCAGAAACCTGTCAACCCATTTTTCCTGCAAGTCATTCTGGCTGCAGTAGAACGAAAGTGTCTTCGCCCGTTTCTGAGCATTGAAAAAATTATATAAGTCGGCATATTTAGGCACTAATGCCTTATAGTCACTGACGGCCAGATACTTATCTATACTCAACAGTGCCTTGAGTTCCCGATAGAACTCGACCAGTTGTCGATGCTCAGCTGTCATCTTCCCGGTCGTCCTCAACAATTGAGAAGACGACTGAACTTGAGACTTTCTTGAGAAAAGTTTACTGAAGAACGACATGTAACCCTGCTTAAAACTTCCTAATTTACAAAATTATTTAAAAAGGACTATCTTTGCCATAAATAAATCAATATCAATTATGTTCAAGAGGTTTTTTCTATTATTGACAGTCATGGCCATGACATCGTGTCGTATGTCAGTTGTTTATTATCAGATTGCAACAATCAGCTCTCCGCAAATGAGTGTATCAGATGATGGCAGGTTCTGTTATAATGAAAATGACCTTACCATAGATTATGATTTTTGGTCAGATCATGGCAAAGTTGGATTCATAATCACCAACAACACGGATGAAGACATCTTCATTGACCTCTCCCGCTCATTCCTCATTGTAAACGGAATGACCTTTGATTATTACAGGAATCTCACATATAAGTCCGGAACTTCAGGCATTGTCAACAATTCATCTTCTGAAAAAGGCATTACAGCCGACAATTGGAAAAGCATGACCAATGAATTGGCTAAGGATACTACTTCTCCGGACTTATGTAATTATAATCTTGAGACAACAGAAAAAAGAGGTGTATGGGTTCCTGCACATGCTTCCCGTTATTTATGTAAGTTCTCCTTGCTCAAAGACACTTATAGAAAGTGCGGGTTACCTCTCAACCCATCAAGAATAGAAAATGCAAGCATCGATTTCACGGAGAAGAACACACCTTATGCATTTGAGAACCGCCTTATGATTATGGTCAATGGTCAAGAGCAGCGTCTCGTCAATTACTTCTACATCAATAACATAACAAATATTCAGGAATCAGAGGCGATTGAACAAGGTTATATGCGTGATTGTTCCGGTTATCTGACAGGAGAAAAATTCAAGCGCTGTAAATATCAGGCCTCCAACCGTTTCTATATCGATTATGAATATGGAGGAAAACTATCTGGTGCTTCAAATGACCGCACAAAGAATTCGAATTCCGAAAGTTCCGAAAGTAAGAAAGTGAACACAAAGGGCAAAACTCCCAAGAGTTTCAAAGACGGCATTTACGGAGAATAACCGCTATCGTCAGCAGTGACGGGGGCAAAAAGGCCCAATCTGTACACGTAACAATGAAATAAAGGGATGACGGGGGCAGAAGGGCCGGATCTGCACCCGTGAATCTCGGGACCTCCGCAGGCACAGGCGCGCTGTAACTTACCTTGTTTTCGTGAGGTGTACAGGGCGGTC